>FZPS01000171.1_pt34 | contig 236957 bp, 207 predicted proteins | sample 1817821 | NCBI WGS metagenome assembly FZPS01 (sample SAMEA104158645, study PRJEB21678) | metagenome | place: Germany | collected 2015-04-21
AAATAGGAGTTACAGTCGGCTGCAGTGGAAGCAGGAACTATACCAAAATCGCAGATGAAGAAATGATTATGGGAATCCCGATCGAACTCCTGGCTGATGTCGCCTCAGGGCTCAAAGCAATCTGCCCCAGGTAAAATGCAGTAAACATACTGCTCCTTCAAATAAAACTCCTTCATGTTCAGACCCTTTCATAAACCGTTTCTGGAAAAATAAAATGAAAGAGTCCATCAAAATATATCTCTTCAGACCTATTTAGCTTGCCGAAAATTAGTCTGTCGGAAAATTAAGTTATTTACATTAATTTTGAAACCTGAGAAATATAAGAATCTTCTTTCTGAAGATTAAGTGAACAGGTTCGGAACAAAAACAAAGTAGTCTCAGAGCTTATTTAAGCATCAAAGGGTACAAGGTATACACCATCTGCCCTCTTCTGACCTTTTACCAGCTCGCAATGTCTGAGGAGAGCAAACTGGTTCTCGGTTTCCAGCAGAGATATTCCGAATTTTTTTGCAATTTCTTCTTTTTTACCCCTCCACTAGAAACAATAAACTCATAAATGGCTTTTTGCAGTTCGGTCAGGCCATCTATACCCTCTAAGCCATGCATTTTTCTAAAAAGTTTTATAGAGCGCACAGCCACAGGATCTGCAAACTTGATTCTCTATTACTCTTCCAGATAACAGTCCTCGCATATCATCCTCCCGTTCACTTTAATGTATTCAACTCCAGGAATTTCTTTTCTACATGCCGGGCAGGTTACAAAATAAGAAATATTTTTATGAGTCGCGATTGCCGGATTTATTCGTTTTTACCAGGCCGTAAAATTCAAGATAACAGGATTCAAACCCTGCAATCACACCCTCTTTCCTTTAGGAGCCGGATCTGTTCTTCATAAGAATCCACAAGCTCGTCCTGAACTGCTTCTCCTATCGCAAAGGTAGGGTCGAGAGGAGTGTGGTGCTTATAACCGCGTTTTGTCATTTCCTCAACCAGGGCTTCATGCCTCAGGTACAGAGCTTTGAGTTTTCCCCTCCAGCGCATGGTCTCGGGATGATGTGCATAACCCTTCTTGTTATTGATAATTATTGACCATAAAGCATGGAGCTCACGGTGTTCCCCAAGCAGGTGATTTCTGCATAATCTCTCAGGAGGTACATCCCAGATCCTCATAAGATGAATTCAGAGCGCATTTAAGAAAGGGTTTTCGGAAGGAGGAGAGCTTTACTTAACACAAAAATTAAGTCTCATGTTCTGCGTCTGATTCTTTGTTCTTATACATATTTACATACTGCCTGAGAAAACATAGTCCATGAGACCACGGGTATTCCAGCATTCTGGCTTCTTTCTGCTTCTTCTGGCTGTCACATGCTTTATACTAACTCCTACACTTGCTCATGTGCCGGTTTTTGGAGGGGAGGGTAAAAGTCCTGAGACCGCAATCCAGATTGAAGATCCTGCGAAATCAAGAGTTTTTTACGGGCAGCTTGCATTCGGAGACATCAGGTATTACAGTTTTAATATGGAAAAGGGAGAGAGAATTATACTAGGTCTTATTGTTCCCGTTGAACAGGGAAACCAGGATTTTACCCCAGGTCTTATTCTTATCGGGCCTGGATTTGAGAATGGAGGGCAGTCCCCCGAGAGATTGGAAGTGCCCGAAGGATATGGGGCAAAAGTGCTTTCCTACAACCTTCCAGAGAGTCCTGTGTATGAAGGGTTTACCCCGAGTACTTTTTATTCGCTTTCCCGGCTCGATATGGAAGCTCCTGAAAGCGGGACATATTACGTTGCAGTAAGTGCGGTACAGGGAACAGGCGTAGCAAGGGAAGAAGACTCAGTACAGGAAGAAAATACACAGGGGAGGGAAACTCCAGAAAAAGGAAATTACGGAGTAGTTCTGGGATACAGAGAAACTTTCACTCTGAAGGAATGGATCACCACACCTCTTAGCCAGATAAAGGTTTATCGCTGGGAGGGTCAGAGTTTGCTTTTGATCTTTACTCCGCTTGCGCTTACTCTTGCAGCAGGGTTTGTGGCAATTTATTTAAAAAGGGAAACCGTAGCCGGGCTCAGTCTTGCAAGCATCTCAGGAACGCTTGCAGGTATCTTCTTTCTGGGCACAGGAGCGTCCTATATCTTCCAGATGCTCCTGTCACTGAGTAAAAGTTCGTATTCCCCAGAGATATTTATTACTTTTATCCTGATCCTTGCCAGCACAGGACTTGGAGTTGCTGCAATTGCCTTAAGCCTTAAAGATAAAAGGTACGGTACAGGATCGATAAGAAAACGGCTTTATTTCTTTGCTCTGGGAATAGCCGGACTTTTATTATGGGCAGGATTGCTCATAGGACCGTTCCTGGCGTTTGAAGCTGCACTCCTTCCCGGGAACGTAAAGAATAATGTATGAAATTTAAAAACAATAGTAACTAAATAATATAATTCAAGTTATATGAGTAGACTTATGGTATTCAAATATTAAGGAAAAAGAAATAAAATGAATGAATAAAAATAAAGAAACAAGATAAGAAATAAAAATATGTCCCTAAAAATGAGAAACGCTTTGTTTTAATTTTATACCCAGCCTTCTGAAAAATAACAGCTGGTTAAGACCCTTTCATAGTATTACACCTGAAAGGAGCTCTTCTAATCTTTTTTAATTAGTGACGAACAGCGGCCTCATGAGTTTGATACGTATCAGCTCTAACAGTGAAATAAATCATGTAAAGCGCTGCAAGTCCGACTAATATATATATAATCCTCGAGAGAGTACTTCCTGCCCCGAAGATAGCGTCTACAAGGTTAAAATCTAAGAGCCCTACAAGCCCCCAGTTTAATCCGCCTATTATAACAAGTATAAGTGCAATTAAGTCTACCGGATTTCTAACTGCCATAGATATCACTCCCTTTTTGTTTTATTCCCCTATATTTCATAATAGGGAGAAATATAATAAACCCAATATTAAAATTGGATGTACTTGTATTTATATATGACTAATAGAAAAAAATTGGAACTTATTAGAGGAAAAAATAGAAAATAAAACTAAATTATTATTTAGGTGCAGGAATCTTTTATTTCTCAGGTACTTTTCTAACCGGATATTTTGAGATAACTCAGATAATCTGTAGGAATTTTACATATTTTTGAAAGAGTTGTTTTAATCTGTAGAGAATTAATAAAATTTCCTTTATTTCAACCAACTGTCAGAAGCATTAGAGAATATACCAGCCTTAAACTTTCTACTCTAAATTTTTGGATGAAACTTCTAAACGCTATATGGGAATTAAGTGTCTGTTTTTAGAAAGGGTATCCAAAAAGATAATACTCTGGCACTTAAGATAAAAAATTTTCAGGCATAAAGCTTGGTGAGCTATATTTTCGTTGGGTCTGGTGGGCGAGTCTCTTATCTCCCGCCCCTTATCTCCGTATTAGAGAGCACCAGATATTCCAGATAGCACTAAATATAGAGAGACTACATAGAAAATTAAATTTATAAATATCTTACCCGCTTTATAATCAGATTTAGCTTGATGCTCATTTTCATATAACTCAACATATAATCTGTAATCTATTGATTTTCGATTCCAGTTGTCAATTAATATACAAAATCCTCCTACTAGCATAATTAAAAAGCTAGCTTTTGTTGCTAAATTAACAACAACTGGATAACTCTTTATTATTAAAAAAGTAAGTATAATGCCATCAAGTCCTATGAAATATCTATAATAATTATCTAAAGAAGAGGAATGCTGATTCATAATTATACACCGTATAAAGTCTTTTAGTTATATTAAAACATTAAGATAAATATTAATTTAATGCTCTATGCAAATTTTGTTTATCTGCTGTTTGGCAGATTTGAAGGCCAGTCTATCTAAAGAAATAGATCCATTTTTAGCTATATTTCAGGAAGCAGGCGAAACACCTTAATTATCCGGAAAAAGCGCAAATTTAAGCTTTAATAAGCCTGCATACATATCGATAAAAGCTAAGATTTTGGAATACAACTTAAACAGAAAATATGTATAAGTTGCCTGGGTGAAATTTAAGATTTCTACAGAACGCGAGATTTTGCAGTATATGATTAAAAATCTGATTTCTTTTACAGCGCTCATAACCCATGTACCTGGTATTTCTAAAATTTCTCTACTCTGCCAGGCATGATAACAAACTCCTTCAATGCTCTGACAATTCCGTTAAATAACTGGTTCATTATCCGGCACCTTAGCATAAAAATCTGAATATCTATAGGACTCATAAACTATCTGAATCTCGATATATAATGTAGTCAAAAACGTAGAAATTTTTAGAGCTCAAAAACCTGTCCGTCATATCCAAGGGGCAAAAATAATGCCTCAACATGGTGAGGACGAAACAGATGACTGAGATGGGTCAAAACCACCTCTTTTGCATTGAGCCGCTCTGCAAGTGCCATAGCTTCTTCTGAATTCATGTGCTTTTCTATATGAATATGGGGCGGAACTATAGCGTCGGCAACAAGAAGGTCAGGATCCTGCATCAGCTCAAGGCTCGCTTCGGGAATCTCCGAGTTTGTGTCTCCTGTAATCACTATTTTTTTGTCGCCTTCGAGGATTATAACCCCTATAGGAACCTCCACTGGGGGGTGATTTACCTTAAAAAAAGTAAATTGCAGCCCTATTAGTTCGAACGGCTCATAAAGCTTTACGTAGTGATACCTTGGTTTAAGAAAGGAGACATACTGATCTATGTATTCGAGAGTTTCACGAATCCCATAGACATCAACATTATTTTGAACCCTGTAGAACTCGCCGAACCCAGAATAGTGGTCGTAATGCCCGTGTGTCCAGATAACTCCATCTACACAGGAAAGATTTTGCTTGAGGAACTGCTGCCTGAGATCAGGGCTTGTGTCAATAAGGATTTTACCTTCCCCGGATTCCACTAGGATGGAAGAACGAAGACGCTGGCTCTTTCCACCTTCTCGGGCGTCTTCACAGGCAGGGCAATAACATCCGATTTTAGGAGTACCGACGGCATCACCAGTCCCAAGCAGTGTTAACCTCATCTTTACTTCTTCCTTTCGTACTCCTCGGATTTGAGATCAGACCTCTCATCAAAGGATCTTACAGCTTCCAGCAGATCCTCCTGGGTAAGTATTTTACGTTCCTCAAGAAGAGCACTCAGGACAGCTTCTCTTATAACCATGCGCAGGTCCGAACCCGAATAGCCTTTAGTTAATTCAGCAATTTCCCCTGTATCGAAATCCCCTTCAATGTGCCGGGTCACAATGTCCAGGATATTTTTACGCATATCAATATCAGGAAGAGGGAAATGCACGATCTCATCAAAACGCCTCCATGCCGCACTGTCAAGCATGCGGGGGTGATTGGTTGCAGCAATAAGAAGAACCCCATGCTCTACAAGGCTAATCTCGTCTATGGCTTTAAGGAGAGTGTTGACTGCTCGCTTGATGGCAGCATTTTCGTCCGAAGTCCTTGCCTTTGCTACGAAATCCAGCTCATCTATGAAAAGAATGCAGGGATTCAGTTTCTTTGCAAGCAGAAAGACTCTATCAATGTTCTTTGCAGTCTCACCAAGATACTGATCCGTTATCATGGAGAGCTTGACCTCAACAAACGGAATTGAGAGCCGCTCAGAGAGCGCGCGAGCAACCGAGGTCTTTCCGGTGCCAGGAGGACCGACAAACAGGAGTTTTCCGATATCATGAAGTCCGATTTCCCGCAAGTATTCCCTATGCTGAATGGCTTTCATGATTTTTTCGACTTCATTTTTCTGTTCTTCGGTAAGTACAAGGTCGCGGATTTTTTGCTTCACATCTTCAGGGGCAATAATAACCACGAGTTTAAGCATCTCTTCGCTTTTGTCCTCTTTTTTGATCTCTGCTATCAGGGACTCTATCCATTCCCTGTCGACTTCCTTGGGTCTTATTTTTGCCTTTGCAAGTGCGTAGTTTGCAGCCTCAACCTTTCTTATCTCTCCAAAGTAATAAGCCAGGACAGGGTTATTTTCAATCCGCTCCTGGGAGCCTTCCTGCTTTTCAAACCATTCCGCAGCAAGTTCGAAAGCACTGAGATGAAGTTCAAAATGAGACTTATCAGTATTTATGAAGGGGATATTTCTTACAAATTTTTCGATATCCTTAATCCCATACAGTTTTTCAATTTGTATAAACGTGGCTCTAATAGGTTTGGGAACTGTTTTTTCTGTGCTATTCCAGTAATTTTTCCGAATGTTTTTTGGTAGGTCGTTTACATCCAGTTCTGGGTAGCGTTTATAGATCTCTGCAGTCAGCAGTAGTTCTACTATATCTAATATAGTGCCTGACATGTTTTTACCTGTTGCGTGCTTGGATTAATCCACTATCAAGTGTTGGGCACTCAAATGCGGTAAGTTCTTAAATCTTTGTTTAAGTTGCTAAACCTAGTAATTGATTTTCTTCAATGATAAAATTTACGAAGCCATCGGCGGTAAGAGGAAAGACCGGCTGGAGATGATAGCTTTATCTAGCAGAAGACGTTATCATCTACTCTATCTCTTTCGAGATTTAAGGCATATTTCGGGAAAGGCCTTTGCCGTGTCCAGAAAATGTCTCACACCCGGAGAGTAATCGTGAATTCTGGAAATAACCGAATTGTCTCCGTGAGAATACTCGCGTTTTAGAGAGAATTCGATCTATATAGCTTATCTCTGGAATACCACGGCACCATCAAAACTCCTTCATTATCAGAACTAGTATATTAAAACTATCATTCCTAAGATCTCTCTATCTAAGGAAACCCAGAATTATCCCTAGAGAGGACCATTGCATGATAAGAGAACAGCTCTATTCAGGGAAAGCAAAAACTATCTACAAGACGGATGATCCTGACACCCTTATTGCCGAATTCCGAAACAGTCTGACTGCATTTAACGGAGAGAAGAGAGGGGAAATGGAAAAGAAAGGGTATTACAACGCCCAGATCTCAAAGAAACTTTTTGAGATGCTTGAAGCAGAGGGGATAAAAACCCACTTTATCGAAATGCTTTCTGACATCGATATGCTTGTGAAGAAAGTCGATATCATAAAAATTGAGGTCATTGTCAGGAATATTGCCACAGGCTCGATTACAAAGAAATACCCCTTGAAAGAAGGTACTGTTTTCAAGTCACCAGTACTTGTTTTTGACTTCAAGAGCGATGAATATGGGGACCCTATGCTGAATGATGACATTGCTCTAGCGCTTGGGCTGGCGACAGAGGAAGAACTTGCCACACTCCGAAAACTCGCTCTGAGAATCAATGAATTGCTTGTGCCCTATCTGGACGAAAGAGATATTGTACTTCCGGACTTCAAGCTGGAATTCGGAAGAAGAGACGGAGAAATTATTCTTGCAGACGAAATTTCCTGCGATACCTGTCGGTTCTGGGACAAGAGCACCGGACAGTCCATGGATAAGGATGTCTTCAGGTTTGACAAAGGGGACATTTCCAAAGCCTACGAAGAAGTTGCGCGGCGTATAGTGCCCGAGATCTTCAAATAAATCTGATAACGGTAGAAAGCTCGAAAAGCCTCTTGAAAAGCTTCAAGGCTTCCTACCCATTACCTTAATTTAGTTAGTATTTTTATTCAAGCCATTTCTGCTACTTAGACTCTCTATCATTTACGTTACTCCCGCTTTTAACCCAATTATCCTTTAAAAAAGAAATCGAGAGTCGTTTGAAAACGGAAGTCTGAAAGCAGCTTTGCCTGTTGTATCCATTCGGCTTTTGGTGTGCTTACTCTGCCTGCAAGATCTGAAACTGCGGCTTCGAGAGAATCGAACTTCTTTGGAGGGTTCTGGAGAGCCTTTCTCATGCCTTCCCTGACAACCCATACACCCAGGGGAGCCCAGTAGTCCGGAGTTATTTCCCTGAGTACGAAGATCGAAGCCTGCCTTTTAATTTTCTTAAGGTATTCAAGTACAGGCAGTCTTGCAGCATAATAGCCCCCAGCAAGGGGAGAATATCCTTTCTTACCGTCATAACCTTCACTGTCTTCGGCAATCCAGCTTGACTCTCCAGACCAGACTGTTTTTGGGAGCCAGATTTCAATGAGCTCAAAGGAATAAGCCCGTGGGAGGATAAGGACCTCAAAATGATTTCCGAAATGAGTCCCGCTAAAAAGCTGGATTTCTGAAATCCAGGGAAAATCCTTTATACGGTCTGCAAATTCCTTTCCAGCCATATCATCAACAGCTGTAATTGACCAGCGTGTTGGCACGATTTTTCGTGCTTTTCCGAGCAGGCCAATGGAAAGCAAGCGCGTGATATGTTCAGCCGGGATATCTCCTTTATAGAGTTCAAGCACAGCGTCTTTCGCCAGCGCATCAGTGTCGTAGACAAGGTAATCAACTTTTTTAGGGACTTTTGGGTTTTCGGCAATCTCAAAGTTTTTTACAAGCCCTGAGGGTCCCATAGGTGTGAGCACTGCATCGAATTTGAGTTCCTGTTTAGGGGCTTTGAAAAACCAGGCTTCGGTATCTACGGGCTTTCTGGAGAGGGCAAGTTCCTGAGCCTTTACAAGGAGAGGATTTTCTTTGCCTAGAGCTTCTTTTACGTGGAAGTTTGTGTTTGCCCTGATCATGCGGGAACGAAGGGAAATAATGTCTTCAATCTGCATGTTTGCCCAGGTTGAGGGTTCTTCAAAAATAGAAGCTTCACTCTCCTTTGCCAGGGGGGGAATGAGCGGGCCTGCCGATACCCTGGGGTAACCATAGCTTCCAACAAAAATAGCTGGGGGAGATGCTCCAAAAACCGAGTTTCCTGAGATTACAGGAGAAATCGATTGTAAGGATTTAAACTTCTCAAGAATTGGGCAGCGGGGACGCCCACAAAGTCCTTTTCCTTTACATTTAATACACAGTGTATCATTCACTTTGGATCCATGTCCTCGCATATGATACAGGGTTTAGCTTCGGGAGCGTTCCTGTATAGCCAGCCGGATTTCTGAACAAAACTGCAAATTTCGCACATGCCTTTTGCTTTCTCCTGAGAGGATAGACCTCGACTTAGAAGCACTGATGCAAACTTCCGGATTTCACTCTGGGTCTCCTCGGAAAAACCAACTTCAGCACCGCGTTTCTCACTAACGTACTGGGATACCGCAGCCCTTGAGAGTTCCAGGATATCCGCTACGTCCTGCTGCGTGCACCCGTACTCAAAAATCATTGTTCTGGAGAGCTCTGCCCGAATTGCAGGCAAGACTTTCTGTACCATAACTTCACATGTTGTTTTCATGGGAGACCGACACCGGATAAGTCAGGTAAATTTTAAGATATTATATCTCTTATAACCTTTCATATATCTGTATATTTTTATTTTTCGGGTAGAGCATGTCTCCCTTAATTATAGAAAATGCATGCTATCGAAAAATATGTGAAAATATATTAGTTCCGAGCCTGAAAATCCTTTCTATTCTGCAGACCCGGTTTATCCTTAGAAGCGTCAGAGTTTAGTTTTTAATCTGTTCAGCAGAGAAACCCTTTTCCATGAGGACTTCTTTCATGCGGGCCAGGTGATTACCCTGAAGTTCCACAGTATTTCCTTTTACCGTACCGCCGCATGCAAACTTTGATTTAAGATAAGTGGACAGTTCGTGAAGGTCAATTTCACTTGCGTCGAAACCTTCTACAACGGTAACTTCTTTTCCGTATCTTCTTCTGTTGACTTTTACAGTAATTCTCTGTTGCTCTTTTGCAACCTCTTCGCAAATGCAAAGTTCTTTTGGAAGCCCGCATACCGGGCACATTCCGCTACTCATTTGTTGGTATGTCCTCCGAATTTGTAATCATAGTATATGTGCATCAAAAAATAACTGAATAGATATAAAGTACTTATCAATGATGGTATTAAAGCCTAATGGTATTTTTAAGGCACTTTACGCTGAATTTCAGTAAATAACAAGGATTCACGAAAGCGTGAAAAAACAGCCAGAGCTTTTATAATTTTATATAACATTGTGTTCGTATGTAAGTAGAATTTAACAATAAATTTATTATTGAATAGTATATATCGTAAGCGAAAAAGCTGGAGTTATAGGAGAGTTCCATATGTTAGGGACGAATCCAGGCTGAAAAAGTTTAAAGGTCGAAGAAGCTAAAAAGGTTAAAAAGCCTAAAAAGCTGGAGAATCCTGAAATTCTGTCTTTGCTGGGAAGAACTTCTATTTCCTGGCAAGAAGTTAAATATATCTTGAACCCCATCTCTTTCTCTATTCTGTAAACACATGTATGTACTTCTATTATATAAATATGATCACATAAAAACGTTGAATAACCTGATTCACTTTTGGGGGCTTTAAATGAATGATTTGAACGAGTTAATAGGTTTTGTGAACGGAAACAGTATAAGGCAAAAAGTACTCTCTTTACTCTCCTCAAAAGGAGAAATGGAAGGGAAAAGAATATCAAAAACTATGCGAGTTGCACATCCCACCGTCGCAAAAACACTAGAAGAACTTGAGCAGAAAGAATTAATCACAAAAAAAGGTGAAACATACTCCCTGACCGAATCAGGAGTAAAAGTAGAAAAAATAATCCAGCAAATTTAATAAAAATCCGCTAATAGAACCAGTTAATCTGTCACCAGTAAAGCAGTAGTATTTTTATCTTTTCCTTTTATATTAAATACTGAATTTTTTTACTCAGGAGCTATCCAGTATCTTCCCACAACTAATTTTTGAATTACTTCTTACATATTTACATTCATTAATTCAGATTTCATTGAAAGTCCGGGAGCCTGAAAGCTCATCATAATTTACAACTGAAGGAAATTATAAGGATCGGAAAGTTTCTGTTTCATAAATTATCCCCTTAAGCCGCAATCGCTATGCAGAAACCGTTGCGCCGAAACCCTTTTACGAAAAGGCTTGACCGCAAACTTTTTAGAAAAAAGTTTGATCAAAAACCGGCATGATGGCGTGATAAACCGGCGCAACGGTTTCGCTCAAGCCTTTTTTGAAAAGGCTTGTGATCAAAATTTTTCTTAAAAAGTTTGTGTTTATCACGCCAGATAGGGTTAGGGGATAAGGTTATCAAATCCAAAAGTTCGCTGTTTTCGCTCAAGCCTTTTTTGAAAAGGCTTGTGATCAAACTTTTTCTCAAAAAATTTGCGCTCAAGCCTTTTTGAAAATGGCTTGTGAAAAGGGCACCATCCTCCCGAGACAGGACTCTGGCGAGATAGGACTCAGGAGTCAGAAATATTTATCTAATCCTTATCCCTTTATGTCGCCATAGGCTGTTAGCGCTAATACTAAAGATTCTGGATTTAAAAAAAATAACCTATTAAAAACAAGATTTCAGTATCCAAAAAGGATTAGCATCAGAGGCAAGGCAATGTTACCTGAAGAAGATCTTAAGATTATTAAAAAAGAACTCGGGCGAGAGCCCACCCTGGTAGAACAGGGCTGCTTTTTAAACTTATGGAGCGAACACTGTTCTTACCGCTCAAGCGCTCCTCTCCTGAAAACTTTTACTACGACTGGCAAGAACGTAATTATCGGTCCAGGAGACGATGCTGCAGTTATTAGATTCGAGGATGGATACGTACTTGCCATAGGCATGGAAAGCCATAATCACCCCTCATATGTCGATCCCTATAATGGGGCTGCTACCGGTATTGGAGGTATTGTAAGGGACATAATCTCTATGGGAGCCCGCCCTATCGCTCTCATGGATCCTCTCTATTTTGGGCCTCTTGACACTCCGAAAAATCTATTCCTTTTCGAGCAGATAATTAAGGGAACTGCAAGCTATGGAAACTGCATAGGAGTGCCTGTGGTCAATGGTGAGACTTTCTTTGACAGAAAATACAGTGGAAACCCTCTTGTAAATGTGGTTGCAGTAGGGCTCTGCAAGGAAGAAGAAATTATAACTGGACGCTCCCAGAAAGCCGGAAACAAACTCGTGCTCGTAGGTTCAAGCACAGGAAGAGACGGGCTTGGAGGAGCTTCCTTTGCCTCCAGGGATCTTTCCGAATCAGCCGAAGCTGAGGATCGACCAAGTGTCCAGGTAGGAGATCCCTATACTGAGAAGCTTGTAATTGAAATGACGCTGGAAGCTATGAAGGAGGGATATATAAAATCCTGCAAGGACCTTGGAGCTGCCGGCTTAGGAGGGGCGAGCTCGGAACTGGCTGCAAAAGGTGGACTTGGAGCCCGGATCATTACAGACGCCGTGCCGCAACGCGAACCCAATATGAATGCTTATGAAATCCTGCTTGCGGAATCTCAGGAACGCATGCTCTTTGAGGTAGCTCCTGAAGACGTCGAAGCCGTACTTGCTCTGGTAGCAAAATACGACCTTAACGGAGCTGTAGTAGGACACCTGACAGAAGAACCAAACTATACAGTTGAGTTTAAAGGGGAAATTGTTGCCGATATACCAATAGCTTTACTGACAGGCGGCGCTCCGACCTGCGAGAAACCCTCAGTAATTCCTATTTCCCAGGTTGAGGAGAGTAAAGCACCAGAAACTCCGAAAGACCTGAAAGCAGCTTTCCTAAAAGTCCTATCTTCCTATAATATTGCCTCAAAAGAATGGATTTACAGGCAGTATGACCATGAGGTTCAGTTGAGAACAATTGCCAAACCCGGAGAAGATTCTGGTGTGCTCAGGATTACAGATAAAAAAGGAATTGCACTTTCCTGCGGCTGCCAGCCAAGAGCTACCCTTCTTGACCCCTACAACGGAGGAAAGACCGCAATTGTGGAAAACGCCATGAACCTTGCAGTAAAAGGTGCAGATGGGCTTGCAATTGTAAACTGCCTGAACTTCGGAAACCCCGACCGTCCGGAAATCTACTGGCAATTTAAAAACGCCGTGCTCGGTCTTGGGGATGGAGCCAGGGAACTCTCGATCCCTGTCGTTGGGGGAAATGTCTCTCTATATAATGAAAGCGATGAGTTCAGGACTGCAATTCTCCCAACTCCCTCGATTGGAATGATAGGTAAAGTTGACCTTGAAACTCCACTTCCTTCAGGCTTCTTTGCGGCATCCGGAGACACCATTATCCTGGTAGGAGAAACAACTGCCGACATGGGAGGTTCCGAATATTATGCTTGTTTTGGAGCCCAGAATGCCGGAAAAGTTCCCCCTGTCCCGATAAACTCCCCGGAGATAATAAAAGCCATAATTGAAGCTGTAAAGAGTGGAAAACTAAACTCGGCACATGACCTTTCCCTTGGAGGAATTGCTGCAGGGCTTGCAAGGATGTGCAGAGACCTCGGCGCAGAAGTAGACCTGAGTGAGGTTGCAGAAGTTAAAGCTGATGAACTGCTATTCTCAGAAGCTCCTGCACGGGCTTTGCTTGCTACAAACGAGCCGGAAGCTGTACTGGAGATCCTCAAAGATGTGCCCCACATCATAATCGGTAAGGTAGGAGGCAATTCACTTAGGATTAAAGGAAAAGATTTTGAGATTTCCTTTTCCTTCAAAGAGATCTCCGATGCTTACGGCAGCCTTACAAGATTTATGATGGGCTGATCCTCCCGAGTCTTGTCTCGCCCGAGTTCCGCTTCGGGATCACAGAAAATCGAAGATTTTCTGGGAGTTGCACTACAAGTGCAACAGCACGGCCCGAGTCCCGTCTCGGGAGGACGGTCCGAACTATACTCTAAAACTATAGCTCGAGTCCCGAAGAGGGCAGATTTATAGACTATAATCAAGTTCTGCTCAAACGGAGTGACTTATAAGACTGTGATTCCTTTGTGCGGTCTTGTTTTGGAGGTATAAGACTTTCTTTGCTCCAATTAGATGGGATAACATCCCTTCTTATTTTTTAAACTGTTTTTAATCTAAGCTGATCTTATTTAGCCTTTGTATCATCTTATCTTTAGCTCTTTTTGATACTTTGCAAGTTTAGATTTAACATGAAAAGTAGTTTAGAAGTAAATTAAACAATAGTTTTTAGTAGGTCTCCGCACTAGATTACTTTGTTATGAAAGCCGTATGCATCTGTATGGGAGTGCATTTGCCTTACAGTCCCAAGTGGTACTGGCCTGTAGAGGGTTTTTTGGGGATGCCTGAAATGGATAGATATTTTGACCAGAATAGTATTTTTTCAAAATTTTTAAAAACGAGCAGGCAACTATTACGCCTTAATGATTTGATTATGGAATCTATTGAAAGGGGAGGAAAATATTCCTTTGATCTGTCCGGGCCCTTCCTTGAACAGTGTAGATGGGACCCTGAACTTCTCGAATCATTCTACGAACTTGGGGAAACCGGTAGTGTAGAGTTTACAGGGAGCTGTAATTATCACTCCCTGAGTTCACTATATCCCGATCTATCCTGGTTCAATGAAGAAGTGCTAATGTACATGAAAACACTTAGGGAATTACTTGGCATTACACCCGAAACATTTGTAAATACCGAACTTCTATATACTGAGAGAGCAGGGAGAATTCTTACCGATCTGGGTTTTAAGTGTCTTATCGCAGAAGGGTCGAGAAATCTTATGAATGGGTACGACCCTGTACATGTTTTTGAAAACCACGTTCCGACCCTTCTAAGACATATAAACCTTAGCGAGGATCTTGAACTGCGTTTTTCGGAGAAAAACTGGCAAGGCTACCCTCTTATTCCGGAAAAGTTTGTGGATTGGATTGACAGTATGGATGGTGACGTCCTGACCCTTTATATTAATTATGAGAATATCTGCTTCCATTATAGAAATAAAAGTATGATAGCTGATTTTATCCGGTTGCTTCCCGAAATACTCAAATCCAGGGGAATTGAGATGTTGACACCAGCTGAAGCTGTAAAGAGATTCAAGCCTCTGAAACTTCCGACGCTGGCAACTGAACAGACAATACGTTATGGGATGCATAATGCATTAGGAAACCATGCTCAACAGCTTTACCTGCGAGAACTGGTAAGAGTTGGCGAGGAACTCTCAGGACTTAAGGGAAAAAAAGATTATAGTAAACTTAGAGATGTATACGGTTATCTCCAGCAAAGTGAAATATTTTTTTCAATGAACCCTGGAAATATAAGAGAAGGGTATGAAAGAGCTGTAAACTATTTTTCCATTCTGTCAGATTTCAGAAGAGCTGTGCTGGAGGAGGGAGCATGACCTCGGTTTGTATCTACTTCCAAGCGCATCAACCGTTCAGACTACGAAGGTTTTGGCCGGATGACAGATCAGGGTTTTTCCGCTATTTCGACGAGAGAAGCAACAGGGAAATCTTTGAAAGAGTAGCCCGGAAATGCTACATTCCTGCAAACAGAGTACTTCTGGACTTGCTTGAGAGGTATAAAGGAGAATTCAGGTTTTCTCTTTCAGTCACCGGAACCCTGCTCGAGCAATGCGAACTTTGGGGAAAAGATGTACTCGAGAGTTTCCGACAGATGGCGGAAACCGGATCAGTGGAGTACCTAGACGAAACCTTCTATCATTCTCTCTCAAGCCTTTTTGACGACAAAACCGAATTTGTTGAGGAGATAAGAGAGCACAGAGAAAGTATGTCTGATCTTCTGGGAGTTAAACCTGAGGTATTTCGGAATACCGAACTGCTTTACAATAACACGATAGCAAAGCTTGTTTCTGACCTCGGGTATAGGGCTATCCTTACTGAGGGTGCGGATCATATACTTGATGGAAGGTCTCCCAACGTGCTTTACAAGGCAAAAGGCTCGGGACTTCCAGTTATACTCAGGAATTATAAACTGAGTGACGATATAGGATACAGATTTTCGGCAAGGTGGTGGGAAGGATACCCTCTGACTGCAGAAAAATGGGCCTCATGGGCATCTGGGATTAATGAGGATTGTATTAATATCTTTATGGACTATGAGACCTTCGGAGAGCATCAATGGGAAGAAACCGGGATATTTTCCTTTCTGGAAAAGCTGCCAGAGGAAGTTCTCAAGACTCGCCTGAATTTCAGCACTCCCCTTGAGCTTACCGAAAAATACTCACCCGTTACCGAGATTGATATAGGGGATTTTTCTACAATCTCCTGGGCTGATATGGAACGCGACACCAGCGCATGGCTTGGCAACGACATGCAAAGGCGCTGCTTTGAAGAGATAAAGCTGCTTGAGCCATTTGTAAGGAAAACAGAGGATCCTGAAATCCTGCGCATTTGGAAGCACCTTCTAACTTCGGATCACTATTACTACATGTGTACTAAGTGGCTCGGGGATGGGGATGTCCACTCATATTTCAGCGTCCACTCCACGCCCTTCGATGCCGCTGTTAATTTCATGGCTGTACTTATGGATTTCAAAGCGCAGGTATTCAGGAAACTTAGCGCAATAGCTTAATTAAATGTGCACATACTAATTCATGGGAGTCGAGTCACATGGTAAGGGACTTATTCATGTTTGCAGGCCTCAATGAGAGGTCGCAGATTGTATGGTTTAAAATTATTTATTCAAAGGAACCCGGATCTTTATCCTCAATAATCAATTTTCTGGAAAAAGAGAACGCATTCATTATGTTTGGTCATCTGGATAACATAACACAAAAAACAGGAGAATATTCAGTATTTATCGAGCTTGATAAAAATATCGATCCAGAAGACTTTGCCAGGAAGATAAAGGAGCTTGACGTTGTAAGTGAGGTAGAATATGGAATTTCAAAGTACAGAATGATCTATTCTGCGGACTTTCCCCTTAATGTCGTAGGAGTCAGAGGAGTTGCGGCAAGAGCACTCACAATTGTCGATATCATTAAGACTCTCAACCAGAATGTGCCACATGCCGAGGGACTTCTCACAATGTCAGGACTTAAGGGAGGGATTCACTCAGCAAAATATTTTAAGAGTATTTTGAACCTTAATGATAGTAATTTCGCAGATGTGCTTGCAGAACTCTACAGGGCTGTAGGCTGGGGAATCCTTGAGATCGAATGCGATCCAAAGACGTATCAAGGAAAAATTATTGTTAAAGATTCGTTTATAGCTGACGTTTACGGAGGATCGGACCAGCCAGTTTGTGCCTTTATGAGCGGCTATTTTGCAGGTTACCTGACCGATTATTTTGGGAAAAACATTAGTGTGAGGGAGGTAAGCTGTAAAGCTACAGGAAAGAATGTCTGCGAACATATAATCTCACCGGCACCGTCGGGCGGCACAGGTCAGGAATACCAGCTGAGAGGGGAGACGCGGTGATAAGGCTACCCAATGCCGTTTTAGGAAATGATGAGCTGCTTGTAACAATGGGGAGAAAAGGAGAAATCCTGGGCTTTTTTTATCCCCGACGAGACCACGCTCAGCACGTCGAAGAATCCGTCGCCTGTATCCATACAGGCGAAAAGCTTCTCTGGACCAACGATAACGATTGGCACTGCATCCAGAATTATATAGAGGATACCAATATAGTATCCACAAAACTCTATCATGATTCGGGAATCCGAATTTCCATTCTTGATCTTGTACATCCCGATGTGCCTGTTCTTATCCGCAGGTTTAAGGTTCAGTCCCAGAGAAAAATTTCGGGAAAATTCTTTTATTATTCTAATTTTAATGTAGGGGAAACCTCTAAGAAAAACTCAGGTTTTTGCGATACCGATACTCATTTGCTCGCACAGTACTGGCAAAACCACTATATAGGGATTTATTCCCTACCAGAGTTTACCGAATGGCAGATAGGAAAGGCAATGGATACTATTTGGTGGACTAATTCCAAGTATGATATGGAAGATGGGAAACTCCAGAGAAATAAGGAAGATATAGGAAATATTAATAACGCAGCTGGCTGGGACCTTGAACTGGAGGCTGGCGGAGCAAACGAATTTGTTATCCTGATAGGAGCTGCATCTTCCAGACACCTCCTGTATAAGAGGATATACGAACTCTCAAAACTGCCCCTTGAATACATTTTCGAAAAGACAAGAGAACACTGGGTCATGTGGCTTTCAAGAAAGCAGGTGCTCAGGATGCCTGGAATAGAGGGATACGATAGCCTGCGGCAGGAGCTATTCAGTGCTTATAATCGAGCTCTCCTTGTGCTTTATCTCCTTAATGACCGCGAGTACGGGTCTTTTGTGGCTGCTCCGGAGTTTGATTCCAACTTTGAGAAATGCGGAGGTTACGGCTTCTGCTGGAACCGAGACACTTCAGAAATCGTGCTTGCACTAAAACGTTCCGGCTATCCAGAGTATTGTGATACGTTTTTCAAATGGTGTATCCGTACCCAACTTCCTGATGGATCTTGGTTTCAACGCTACTGGCTCAACGGGGACATAGCTCCTTCCTGGGGCAATTTTGATTACTCAACTCAGATAGATGAAACCGGATCCACGCTTCATGCTATGGATGTTTATTACAGGGTTCTCGAGGGTCTGAAAAAAGCTGAGTTTCTCGAAGAAGTCTGGGTTTCCATACTCAGGGCTGCGGAATACCTGATGAAACGAACCAAGTCAGGAATCCACGAAAGCTGTATGGATCTCTGGGAAACTTATTACGGAATTTTCACTTATACAAACGCTTCAATCTACGCCGGGCTTATGGGTGCTTCCCACCTTGCTGAAGAGAACGGGGAAACTGGTATGGCAAGACGCTGGAAGAAGAGGGCGGAGTTCATCAAACAGGCTACGATTGATCGTTTCTGGCTTCAGGAAGGTTATTTTGCAAAAGGAGTTATTAACGGAAAACTGGACAAAACCGCTGATGCAAGCATTCTTGGAACCTATGTTCCTTTTGGAATGCTCTCCCCGAAAGATCCCATAGAGAGGGATATGATCCAGTTTATGATAGAGAATATTCAGAAAAAGCTCTCAGTACCTATCAATCTCAATTATGGCATCAAAAGGTATGAGAATGACAGTTACATAAACGGAAATCCGTGGGTAGTGACCACTCTATGGCTTTCAAAAGCTATGTTTGCATTTGCCCTTGATCTTCCCTATGAAAAAGCAATATCTTCCCCCATACAGGAGACCCACTATGAAAAAGAAGACAGATATGATGAGAACGTAAAAAGGTTTACCAGTGAAGGGATTAAATGCCTTAAGTGGGCTCTTGCCGGGGCAACCAGCACAGGACTTCTCCCGGAGCAAGTAGATCAGTCTACAGGCAAGCCTGCCTGGGCAATTCCCCTCGGATGGAGCGGAGCCCTGATGCTTGATAACATTCTGCTGCTGGACAAAATATGCAGGAGAAAAGCCGGGAGTAAAAATGAAAGTTAAAGAGAAAGAGAATCAAAAGGAAATTATAAAAATAAAGAAAGAATCGGAGACTCCTGAATTTTCTATAATTTGAGTTATCTATCTGCTTCAGTATTCCCTTTTAAAATTTATGTGCTTTTGAGCACTTTCATGCGAGGATTCTTCCATATGGACTTTCTTCAAAGTAACTGACAAACTGCCCGACAGTTTCATTAGATCCTCCAGAACCCGAACCCAGAAGCAGTCTTGAGATACTTACCCTGTTCATGTATTCAACTCTAGGTTCCCCTTCAATTCCTCCGAGTTCCGCAGCTTTGTCAATTGCATCATAAAGGTTTCCGAGTCCATCTACAAGCCCAAGTTCCTTTGCTCTGGCTCCGGTGTATATTCGGCCATCGGCAATCTTTTTTACTTCACTCCGGGATATGTTGCGTCCTTCTGAAACCTCGGTTATGAAATCTTCATAACTTTCCATTACCACGGCGTCAGCATATTCCTTTTCCTCATCAGTAAGCCCTCTCCAGTTGCTTCCCATGTCCTTTAATTCTCCGGACTTTGCAATGTAATGATCTATACCTCCTTCTTCATAAGAGGCAGACTTATTCTGGAAGACCCAGATCACCCCAATAGACCCGGTATTCGTTGAAGGGTTTGCAATAATATAATCAGTCGGCGCAGAGATGTAATATGCAGCACTGGTTGCAAGATCTCCCATTGACACAACGACAGGGATTCCCTTTTCCCTGGCTTTCTCAATTTCTCCCGCAATTTCCTGTGCTGCTGCAGGAGATCCCCCTGGACTGTTAATCCGGAGCACAATTGCCTTGACTCCACTGTCTGCAACAGCCCTGCGAATATTTTCGGAAATCTCTTCAGAAGTAGCATAGCCAAGCCCTGTAGGAACGTTTCCGGAAAGTATGGTACCCTGGACGTAGATAACAGCCACTTTTTCAGAACTCCGCAGATCTCCTCCAGCACCGAGACTGAAGGAAATAACCGCAATACTTACCATTATAACAGCAATCAGAGCCAGTACTACCAGCACGTAGGGCATCAAATTATGTTTTTTTCTCTGTGGAGATGGATCGGAATTCATACTTAAACTCTTATTTTCAATTTCTTTATTTTGAGGAGAATCTTTAAAGGAAGCTTCATGATTACCTGTTTTTCTTGGAGTGCCTGAAGCAAAGCCTAAGCCTGAGGAGTCCTCGTTAGTGCTGTAAGCTCCTTTATCAGAGATGAGATCCTCTCTTCCATTGTGAGGACTGTTTTGTAAGTTGCCTTCTCCAGATTGCTTTTCTGAGTTCGTACCTTCAGGGTTTGAGCTTTTATCGTTCATATATAATAATACTGTATATATTGAGCTCGTAACCTTAATCTGCGATCTTAATTGTAGTTGAAACTTAATTAAGATAACAAATATATTAAGTTAGCCAGAATGCAGGAAGGAGAACTTGCAAAGCCTCAAGGCAAGAGAATTGTTAAGAGCCTCAATTATCTGAGCTCTTAGTTATCTGTATCTACATTCCACTCTTCTTTATATAGGATAATTAACTATCCCTCAAATAGGTTACCTTGTAAGCAAACTTTTTCAAAAAGCATAAACGAAATATATTTTAGAATTACAATCATCGAAGAGGAATATATTTACAAAAAATGTATGGAGATAAAAATGCCAAAATCATCCAGTAAACCCGTACTTGTCACATGCGGCCTGCCTTATGCTAACGGCAAAGCTCATATCGGGCACCTCCGGACCTATGTGCCGGCTGATATTTTTGTCCGTTCCCTTAGAAAGGAAGGGAGGGACGTTACCTTTGTCTGCGGCTCAGACACTCACGGCACCCCAATTGTCGTAAATGCCGAAGAACTCAGGATCACTCCCAAAGAACTTGTAGAGATATATCACAAACATTTTGACGAGACCTTCAAGCAGCTGGGAGTTTACTTTGATGCCTTTGGGACAACGGATGATCCTGAGAATCACAATAGAACCCTGGATATTGTCAACAGGCTGATTGAAAAAGGTTACGTGTACCCAAAGACTATTGAGATTGCCTACTGCCCGAGTTGCAATCGTTTTCTTCCTGACCGCTATGTTGAAGGCTCCTGCCCTCACTGCGGTGAAACCGCAAGAGGAGATGAGTGCGACCAGGGATGCGGAAAACACCTTGAGCCCGGAGAACTTCAAAACCCTGTTTGCACTATCTGCGGGGGACCTGCCGAGTACAGACAGCAGGAACACTTCTTTTTCAAGCTTTCTGATTTCAGCGATTACCTCATGAACTACCTCTCAAACGATCTTGGAGGAACAGCAAATGCCCGGAATTATGCACTGGGCTGGGTAAAGCAGGGGCTTACAGACTGGTGCATTACCCGGAACCTTGAATGGGGAGTAAAATTCCCTGGACATGATGACCTTGTGGTCTATGTCTGGGTAGATGCCCCTATAGGATATATTGCCTTTACCGAGCAGTGGGCTGCAAAAGCCGGGGATTCATGGGAGAAATACTGGAAAAATGATGGGGAAATTGTCCATTTCATAGGAGGGGACATTACCTATCACCACTGCATTTTCTGGCCGGCAATGCTTAAAGGTGCGGATTATTCGGTGCCTACGGCTGTCGTAGCTTCAGGCATGGTCAAAATCGAGGAGAAGAAGTTTTCCAAGACCAGGGGTTATGTGGTCTGGGTAGGAGAGGACTACCTTGATCACGGTTTCCATCCCGACCTTCTGAGGTACTATCTCGCGAGCTACACCTCCCACACGAGAGAACTGAACTTCTCCTGGCACGTGCTCCAAGAAAAAGTCAACACCGAACTTGTTGCCGTGCTAGGGAATTTCCTGTACCGGACAATGCTTTTCGCTTTCAAGAATTACGGGGAAGTTCCAGCCGGAGAACTCGAACCTGCCATAAAGGAAGAGATCGAAAAAACTTTAAAAGAAGTAAAAGCAGCAATGGCTGAATACGAGTTCAAAAGAGCTGTTGATTCTGCAATGGCTCTTGCGTCTTTCGGAAACACTTACTTCCAGTCTCACGAGCCATGGAACCTGATAAAACAGGACAAAGCAGCCTGCGGACATGTGATCTATAACTGCCTCCACTTGGCAAAAGCTCTCAGCCTTATATTTGAGCCTGTAATTCCGGAAACCATAGAAACCGCCTGGAAAGAACTCGGACAGGAAGAAGACCTGCATACTGCCCTGTATTATGAGGCTCTTGTGCCAATAAAAGCAGGCACAAAGCTTGCAAAACCCCAGATTCTCTTCACCAAACTCGAAGACGACAGGATAAGGGAGATGGAAGAAATCGCAAGCCAGAGGGTAAAAGCTGCCAACGCGAAAGCAGCGGGAAGGGTGGAAGAAAAAGAACCCTCGAAATCCGAAGGAATGGGCACTGCCAGAGATGTCGCAGAAGCGAAAAAAGCAGCCGCTGAGAAAGGAGAAATCCTTCCCACGATCGAGTACAGAGACTTTGCGAAACTCGATATCCGTGTAGGAAAGGTTTTACTTGCCGAACCCGTAAAAAAGTCCAGAAAGCTTCTCAGAGTTGAAGTGGATATCGGCGAAGAAAAGCCAAGGCAGCTTGTTGCAGGCATGGCTCCTTATTACACTCCCGAGGAACTAGTAGGTAAATATGTAATCGTACTCGCCAACCTGAAACCTGCGAAACTCTGCGGAGTTAAATCAAACGGCATGATGCTTGCAGCCGACGATTGTGCAAATGATATCGTAGCAGCCCTGACGCCGGACAAAGAGATAAAGCCCGGTTCGAGAATAAGGTGAAAAACAAGAGAACCTAATTTAATTGTGGGCAGCTCCCTTACCATAAAGAGGCTGCCTAACAATTAATTTCTAATAAGTTAACTTCTTCTTTTTTAATTTAAAAGCTTTAAACTTTTTGCTATTTTCTCACTATGAAATTGATTGCCTCTCAGCCTGAGAAACCAGAGTATTCATGGTCTTCTACACTCCCTGTGAAAAATTATCCGTTAGCAGCATTCAGTTTAAAAAGTTGTTTTCAGATCTTTCAAATTATAGAGAGTAACTTTATTGAATAAAACAGGAAATAATATAAAAATTTGTAAATAGATGGTGGAATATCATTTTTTATTTGGTATTATCAACTAAATATGGCTAAATCTTTATTTTTATATTTCATTATTAGAAGAAACGAGTACTTTAGCATCTCATCAGAATATCTAACTCTATTTAATTACCAAAGCCTTTTATTTTTAGTATTTTACTAGTTAAAATTATTCATATATTCTATTCATAAGCTTTTAATGTTTTTTAATGTTTTTTTAATGTTTTTTTACGTGTCTTAGAAAATATTGAAATCTAAGAAAATAAAGAAGTAGGATAAATGAAAAATAAGGAAAAACTTTGTTCAATAGCCAAAGCTTCAGCAGCTGTGGTCTTATTTTTAATTCTTGTTTCGTCTGCAGCTTCGGCATCTATTACCGAAAAGTGGATAACCACAAACCCATCCATTTCACAGAATCCTGCTATTTATGGTAATAAAATAGTATGGCAGGATTACCGCAATGGAAACCCGGACATCTACATGGGAACTATCAGTTCTGCTTTTACCGCATCTCCGACCTCTGGAAAGGCACCTTTAACAGTAAAATTTGCAGATAAGAGTACGGATGTATATTACTGGACCTGGAACTTTGGCGACGGAACCACTTCAACTGACCAGAGTCCCACGCATAAATACATGAAAGCAGGAAAGTACACTGTTACCCTGACTGTAAAGAATGCAGCAGGAAGTAGCACTGCAAAAAAGACTCTAACTGTATCGTAAATTAATTGAATATTATAAATAGAAACCTAATAAAAATGCTAAATTTGAAAGGAGTAGGGTTTTATTAATCAACTATTAACTTTTACTTTTCTCCAGCACCATCTCAAGATAGGAAGTCCTGATCGAATCCTCTTCACCGGCACCGAACTGATTTAGCAATTTGAATAACTTCGCTCTTGAAGCTTCGAATTCATTTTCACTTTCAGCCATGATTTCGACCTCAAGGAATTCTCCGAGCTCTTCAACAGCATCGAGGCAGACGGTTATTTCTCCTGCGCTGAAAACTTCTCTTTTTTTGCGGACTACTCCGGCTTCCGAGAAGCCGAGAGCATGCAGGATTTCTATTGTGGCAGCCTCGTCTACAGGAGTTTCGAATTCTTTCCGGGTTTTGGAAACGCTATCGAGTTTAGGGCCTTTGTAGGTCAGTACAGCCTTGCCATCTAAGGAACGGATTCGGAGTGCTTCATCGGTTTTCGCAAAATCCCTGTAAGGAACCGCAAAATAAATGTCAGATTGGCTTTCAACGCCGATTTTTATTGCCCCAATTTTATCCAGAATGGGACGGGCTTTTGAATGATCTGCTCTGACCTTGACCTCGATTTCGATCATAGTTTCCAGATATCTCCAGTTAATTCCGATTAAAACTGGCTAAACGCAATATTAGATGCCTGCTTTGCTAAAAATTTACTTAAATAAGCTGGAAAAATAGAATCCGGAAGATCCGGATCTTTTTATGCATCTATGGGGACGAATTTAGTGCCGTAGTAAATCATACCGCGTTCGCCATCTTCCCCGAGCTTGCGGAAAACGGATCTTACTCTCATTCCAATATGAATCTCTCCCGGATCGCCAACTACCTGGGAGGTTAATCTGGGCCCTTCATCCAGCTGGATTATGGCGAGGGTGTAAGGAGCCTGAATCTCAAAACCTTCCGCAGCTGTGTGAATAAATGTATATGTTACTATTTCGCCAGTGCCTTTGAACATATAAGGCTCAATCTCTCCTTCACGCCTGCAGTTCACACAGACATTGCGTGGGGGATAGAAATGCTCCCCGCATTCACTACAGCGAGTACCTTCAAGATTGTACCGGCTGCCGAGATTTCTCCAAAATCTAGGAACGGAAGACATCTATATCACCTCTCCCTCGAAAAAATATGCACTACTGCTGTTGCACCTGACCCTCCGACATTGTGGGTCATGCCGTATTCTGCACCTTCTACCTGGCGCTTTCCTGCTTCTCCGCGCAGCTGAGTTACAATTTCTACAGCCTGTTTTATGCCTGTTGCTCCCACCGGGTGTCCACAGGCTTTAAGACCGCCGGATGTGTTGACAGGAATCCTGCCTCCAATTGCAGTTTCTCCATTTTCAGTAACAATCCCACCTTTTCCTTTCTCTGCAAACCCGAGATCTTCAATTGCGCAGATTTCGGCAATTGTGAAGCAGTCGTGCACTTCCACAAGGTCGATATCCTCAGGCCTTAGCTTTGCCATGGAATATGCCCGCTGTCCAGCGATTACAGTGGCATCCAGGGTTGTCAGATCACGCCTGTCATGGAGCGCAATGGTATCGCTTGCCTGGGAAGTTGCTTTGATATAAATGGGAGTATCAGTATATTTGTGTGCAACATCCGCAGGGGCAAGCACAAGAGCTGAAGCTCCGTCCGTTATTGGGGAACAGTCAAAAATATGCAGAGGGTCGGCCACCATAGTTGAATTCAGCACATTATCAACAGTAATTATGTTTTTGTACTGGGCAATCGGGTTCAGGCTTCCGTTTCTATGATTCTTTACGGCAACCTCAGCAAGTTGCTCGCTTGTAGTCCCGTACCTGTGCATGTGCAGCCTTGCAATCATTGCATAAAGTCCAGGAAAGGTGGCTCCTGCCATGCCTTCCCACTCCCTGTCAGCTGCTGCCGCAAGAGCTGAAGATGCTTCCTCAGACCCGACATCTGTCATCTTCTCGGCTCCCGCTGCAATCACGATCTCGCTATAACCGGATGCTACAGACATGATAGCCTGCCGCAGAGCAAGCCCCCCCGAGGCACAGGCAGCCTCCACTCGTGTGGCGGGAACGTGAAGGTTCTTGGAAAGCCCAGAATAATCCGCAATAAGAGCTCCTATATGTTCCTGCTCAATAAAACGGCCTCCGCTCATGTTTCCTACATAAAGAGCATCGATTTCTTTTCCGCTAACACCTGCATCTTCGATTGCTCCTATTCCGGCCTCTACCACAATGTCCCTCAGGGAACGTTCCCAGAGTTCTCCGAACTTAGTATTTTTCACTCCGACAATTGCTACATCTCTCATTTATACTCACTCCGTTCTCAGGCCAGGCGAATCTTGCCTTTATGCCTGGCATACCTTGCATAGTCAATATATATTGGGTTTTTAATCAGTTCGGAAACCGTCGGAGCTTTGTTTCGGATTTCCTCGATTCTATCTGTAACTGTGATACTAAAAGCGTCAGACCCTGCGCCTGACCCGAAGGCAGTTGCAAAAATCCGATCTCCTGGTTTCGCCTGATCCAGAGTCGCAGCAATTCCCATAAGGCAAGAGCCTGAATAAGTGTTCCCGATTTTTGAAACTATAAGCCCTGGAGCAATCTGGGCTTTGTTGAAACCAAGGATTTTTGCAACTTTGCTTGGGAACTTCCCGTTTGGCTGGTGGAAAACAGCATAGTCGTAATCTTCCGGCTTCGTTCCGAGTTTTTCCATAAGACCTCTGGCGCCATTAGTTACATGCTTAAAGTAACCTGGCTCTCCTGTAAAACGGCCCCCGTGTTCAGGATAGGGCATTCCTTCCCTTCTCCAGAAGTCAGGGGTGTCAGTTGTAAAAGAATAAGTGTCTTCAATTATTGCGGCAAGCTCAGACTCTTTTCTCCCTATGAGGCAGGCAACTCCGCCTGCTGCCGCAGTGTACTCAAGTGCGTCACCTGGAGCTCCCTGGGAAACATCTGCCCCTATAGCCATTCCCAGGTCTATCATCCTTGAACCCACCAAACCCATACAGGCCTGAATTGCGGCTGTACCTGCCTTACATGCAAATTCAAAGTCTGCTGCAGTCATATTTGGAGCCGCTCCAATAGCCTGGGCAACAATTGTGCTTGTCGGTTTAACAGCATAGGGATGGCTCTCAGAACCAGTGTATATTGCCCCAATTCTGCCTGGATCGATACCACTTCTTGCCATTGCGTGTCTTGCCGCTTCCACAGCTATAGTAGCTGCATCTTCGTCTATATCAGGCACGGATTTCTCATGTACCATTAGACCGTTTTTAAGAGCCTCTGCGTTATCACCCCAGAGCCGGGCAATTTCTTCAATTTTTATACGGTAACGGGGAACATAAGCACCGTAAGATACAATTCCAATAGTCATTATTTCCACCTGTTTTTGGGTTTTTCAGGGCATCAGTAATCAGGGAGTTTATTCCCTGGCATAATATTGACTGTATTTTTTCAGTAACTGGACAATCTGGTCAAGATCCATTGTAGTTGCGATGAGAGGTATGCGGTCGACCTCCGCCATTTTGATTGCAACGGGTTCTACCTCTTCCTTTCGAAGCCCGTGAAGTACCACCGCGCCTGGCTTAAGGTTAGTAACCCGGATGGCTACCATAGGGGATTTCCCGGTACTGACCTTGGTAAAGACCATAGCCCTGTCCGTACTCCAACCGTAGAGTTTCTGGAACTCATGGGAGGAAAGCTCCAGGATTGCCCTCTGGCTGTCAACAACAGAGAAACCATAAAGAGGCTTCTCAACTCCTTTGTAGACAATGTCTCCCTCGATAAGGTTGACTAATTTCGCAAGCTGTATAGGGAGGGTATATTCGTATGTTGAGTAAATGGACTTTATACTGCTTTCGGCGTTAAGTATTGATTCATAAGCGTGAATCTTTTTGCCTCCCCTATCAGCATCAATCTCAAGAAGAGACTCCACAATTTTCTTGATAATCAGTGTCCCCGGAGACTTACGTCTCCCGCTTTCATAATCGCTAATAACAGAAGGGGAAACCTTAAGATAATTTGAAATATCGGTCTGGGATATCTCGAAATTCGACCTCCATTTTTTGAGTGACTCTCCTGGCTTTTCTGAAAGAGTGATATCTCCAGCCATTTTTTCCGCCAAACGGTTGCGCAGATTTTCTGAGGATTCATTAGATGTCATGACTCACGTACTCTAAGAGGAAACATTACCATATATATCTAACGAATAGGAGTTCGGCAATTGTCGCAGGTGTTTTGTATCGAATTACGGCAAATACTTTCAAAAAAATATATAACACTTGTGAAAGAATTATTATCTAATGCCAGCCGAATCACCCAATCAAGAGACAAATGTTTCAGATCTTCTTCTATATGTCAACTGCCCACGAAAGGTATACTTTATCAACCGGGGGTATGAATTGTTCCCAGAAATGAATGGGCAAAGGCTCGAAAGGATGATCCTGAAAGAACTGTCCCTTACTTATCCTGAAATTTTGAGAAAGTGTTCGTTAAACGCCGATACCCTCCGTAAAGAGCTTGAAGCTTCTCTGACACAGACATGTACAGATTTACCGCTCCTGTTTCCACGAGAACTTGCCGATGTCACGAGGGAGATTCTAGAGGAAGGAGAAGCGCGGGCAAGAGCCAAAATTCCCGAAATTGCAGCCAATCTTGTAGGAGCACTTGAGGAATATGGGAAAGAGCCCATGCTTGCGGCACTCACACCTGTTAAAACCGAGCCATTTCTTTCTTCAAAAAAACTCAACCTTAAAGGTGTTCCCTCCAAACTGGTTTGCTTTGAGGGCGCACAAGTCCCGTCGATTTTAAAGCCTGGAAGCTGCCCTGAACAGGGAGTATGGGCTTCTGACAGGATACATGCCGCAGCTCTCGCCATGCTTCTTGAAGCTGGGAGTGAGAAAGAAGTTCCCTTTTCCTTTGTTGAATATGTGAGTTACGGCCTGCTCAGACGTGTAGTTGTCCGAAGCTCAGACAGGCGGGAAGTACTCAAAATCTCCAGGGAAGTTGAGAAAATTAAAGCAGGACTTATGCCCGAGAGAAAAGAAGGAAAATTCTGCAAAGAATGTAGCTTTTTGGAACATTGCGCTCCAGATTCGTCCCTTATGTCAAAATTTTTCTGAATTAGAAATGGATGGAAAAAGGTTACTGCACAATAAAAAAGATTATAGAATATGCACTTCTATCACGAGAATTATTTATTTAGTAATGGGTACTGGAGAGCGTTCCATCTTTGCAGCAATTTCAGAAGTGTTAGAATGGAATAGTTCATTATTTGAGACTGTGGTTCCGCCTGTTCCTTTATTATTTATTTTTCTAGCAGGAACTCCTGCAATTGAAATCCCTTTTTCATAAAATGATTTGTTTACAACGGAGTTTGCTCCAATTGCGATATTATCAGCAATTGTAATATCTCCAAAAATTTTAGCGCCTGGTCCAATATAGACATTATTACCTATTTGCGGCGCCGAAACACCATCTATGTTAGATCCTATATTAGTACAGGCGTGTATTCTGCAATTCTTTCCAACTTTAGCATTTTTATTTACAACAATAGTTCCTCTATGAGCGATACATAATCCAGGTCCGAAAACGTTTAGTGGGATAGTAAACCCTAGACGGATGCTCATCTTGTGATATCTGTACAATATATATTTTAGATATAATTTAGAAAGAAGGGACTTCTTACAATTAGTATAATATTCAGCCTGTCTTAATAGTCTCTGAAATTTCCATATATCATCGCCAATTAGCTTAGGTCTTCTATATTTTTTCCCAGAAGCTAACTTATCTGCTCTAAGATAAAAATCATAATCTGCTTTTGATCTGATAATGAATAATCCCCCTTACTAAGTTTTTAAATTTTGGAAATTTCCGATATACCCCAACTAGAGTTACAGACGCATTCAATTAATCTGGTCCGTTTTTATATAAAAATATGCATATTATATAAATTAACTATACATATATTATATAAATGAATGAATTTACATAAATTTTTTCCGAACAATTTAGAGGGACTTATAATTTTACTTTCGAATGATAGAAACTATATTTACTGAAAGTAAATGCTGGTTTTCAAGATTCAAATTATTGAAAGAATTAGATTGTAAGAACGGCATATGCTTAAAATCTGCGTACTGAAATCCTTAGTTTCTGATTAGATCATCAATATTTAACATCAAATGTCCGTTTAAAAGATTGTAATCTCATATTATAAAAGATTACAATCTAATTTTCAGAATTATTCGGAAAAAAGTAACTGTCTACCCTGCAAATTTCAGTCTACTTGTTACTAGAAGATCCGACCCAAAGGCAATACGATATTAAAAACATCCAGTGAATAAATACGCAGATATTTTTGATCAAGCTTTTTTAAAACGCTTGCGAAAAAGCCAAAACCTTTTAAAGGGGAACTTATCTCAATCTGCATGTCATGTCCAGACCAGCATATCTTGGTAAAATGCTTCTGCACTGGTGCGAGGCCTGCAATGTGCCTGTACTGGGAAAACGGTGCGGATGCGGCAAAAGTACAAAAAAAGTCGAGGTAACCCCTCCTGCGGATATCCGTCCAGCTTTTGATTACGATATTAAACGCATAAACTCGGTTTCTAAAAAACAATTCAATGCGCCCCTTATACCTGAAGGGCACCTGGTAGTGTTGAATAAAGCCCCGTATGAAGACCGCATGGATGAGATTATAGTCGATGGAGAAGTGCTTGCATCTATCAGATTTGAGATTGAAAGCTGTGAATGGGTTTTGCTTCCAAGGCTCGAAGGGGCAAGAAGACTTTTCCAGGGCAGGGATAGAAAAGCCCTGAAGAAATGGGTCATTATTGAGCAGTCCGTTGTACCTTTTATTCTGAAAAAGGGCGCAAGTGTCCTTGCTCCTGGAGTTCTTGATGCTGATCCTGATATCAAGAAAGAAGATGAGGTTGTTGTATTGAACCCTGTGGGAGAGGTAATCTGCTGTGGGCGTGCCCGAATGTCAGGGAAAGAAATGTGTGAGGAAAACCGCGGACATGCTGTAAAACCACGCTGGAGTGGAGAGCCAGCACCTCAAAAAACAAATTTTGCAGGTCAGAACTGGGAAGATGCCGTAAAAGCCAACGAGAAAATTCTGGACAGCATGATAGAAAAATCCCATGCTTTCATCAAAAACGTAGCAGACAGCATGGATATGAAAGTAAGCGTATCTTACTCCGGGGGAAAAGACAGCCTTGCCGTGCTCCAGCTAGTTGATGAGTGCCTTGAAGATTATGAGATCATGTTTGCAGATACAGGGCTTGAGTTTCCGGAGACTCTCGATAATGTCAAACAGGTTGCTGAGCACTATGGGAAAGAGCTCAGGACTGCAAGTGCAGGAGATTCTTTCTGGGATTCGATAAGTGTCTTTGGCCCTCCTACAATGGATACCCGCTGGTGCTGCAAGATCTGCAAACTCGGGCCAATTACCAGGCTAATTGATGAGAACTACGAAGGCGGATGCCTGAGCTTTATAGGGCAGCGGCAGTATGAGTCCCACGCCCGTTCAATCAGCAAGAAAGTATGGAAAAATCCCTGGGTTGGAAACCAGGTCGGAGCTTCCCCTATACAGGAATGGACTGCCCTTCATATCTGGCTTTATCTTTTCAGGGTAAAAACCCCATATAATCCGGCTTATGAAAAAGGATATGACAGGATGGGTTGCTGGCTCTGTCCGTCTTCCTCGCTTGCCGACTTTTTCCAGCTTGAAGAAAGCCATCCCGAGCTTGCAAAAAAGCTCAATTCCCATCTCCTCGCCTATGCCGAGAAAATGGGACTCTCTGCTGAATGGGTAAAGTACGGTTTATGGCGCTACAAGCGGTATCCCAGGGTTCTCCAGACACTTGCGGAAAAAAAAGGAATTCGCCTTCTTCCGTCACAGGAAACCCCAAAAGAGCTACATTTTGAAGTAGCAACAGGATACAGACCCTGCAAAGCAGGAGGAATATCTGCGGATGGAAGTTTTGGGCAGGCAATCGACATAGAGACCCTGGAAGAAAGCGGAATGCTATCCCCGATCGGAAAGGCTTTTTTTATAGAGGGTGCGGCGTCGGTCACCTTCGGAGAATCCAGAGCGCAAGTTTTTGCCTCGGGGAATGTTAACGGAAGAAGTGACAATGAAAAGACTCTGAAGAGGCTTATGAGATTTATTGAGTTTTCGGTAAGAAGAGCTTTGCTCTGCCAGGGATGTGGAGTTTGCGTGGGCCATTGTGAGTATAACGCGATTGAGATAAAGGAAAAGAAGGCCAAGATTAAAGAAAACTGTGCTCACTGCGGGGCATGTATTGAAGTCTGCCCGCTTGTTAAATTTATTTAATTGCCACAAGTCAAAACAAAAGCGGCTTGCAAAAAGGAGAGTTTCAAGAGATAGGGCTGGAGCAGCTTACAAAAACGAGAAATGAGAGGAAAGAATAGATGAGAGATGAGGTAGTAAAGATCTGAAAAAATCTGAAAAGTAATAAAATGACCTCCAGCAAAGCCGGGCAAATCTGGCTTTGCCGGAGAAGGCGTTTCTGGCAGGGTGTAGGAACTTGGGGACCAGGGCGTTACTCTGCATCAATAGTAATCTCAAAGCAACTTACTATTTGCTTACCCTTGCGGTATGTACCTTTAAGTTTTTGACTACCCTGGGACGTTACCTGAATATCCCATACGTGGTACCCCCCGCCACCAACATTTCCCTCCTCTTCAGGGACGAAACTGTCCCTCATTACCTGCAGTCCACTACTGGTTGCAATGTCCCAGCTAAACCCACTGATAGGGTTTTCTGGAAACTGGATGGTAAACGGTTTTTTAATCATACAAACCTCTCCTAACCGTCACTGTCTGCAGCCGTCCTTTCATGTCCCAATTTACACATTCCGACAAAAAATCCAAATAGAAAATAGCCACCATTGAGAATATGGGAGTAGAAATTCAGGTTATGGATGCAATTCTGAAATATATCTCATATTATTATTACATTTCTTGTGTGATAAATTTTATGAAAAAAGCACATTGGAATTGATAGAAAGGAAAAATGTAATATTATATTCCCTTAATTGGGGCAGGACATATGAAAAGGCAGTCTGGGAGTGTATTACTGTAAGGGACCAACACGGTTTTGCTCCCAGATTGAGGTAAACGTAAATCTCAAAAAGGCAAAACTCAATAATCAAAAAGGCTTTTCTGACCCATTCTTTTCTTGAGTCCCCCTACCCTGATGCCCACACGCCTGAACTCGGTCTGACTTTCCAAGAGGAATTCACCCAGGATTTCCCGAGCGACTTCAAGAAGGGCTTCCTTTGAATAGGCTGGATGGTTTAGTGTGCGACTTTTTGTATACATTTTGAACTTTGAGTTTATGACCGTAATGGTTACAGTCTTGAAGGAAAGCTCTCTTGAATCAAGTTTTGAGATTACATCCCCTGCCAGCCTGTTAAGTAACTGAGAAATAAGGTTAATTTCTAAGGTATCCTCAGGCAGGGTTGCAATCCTTCCAATCTGTTCAGAGCCATCCCTCTCTTTCACAGGAGAATCATCGATTCCTGCCGCTACCTGTTTAAGCCAGATTCCCCGCGTTTTCCCAAAGGTGGAGATCAGATCAATAACATCGTGTTCAGCAAGATCTTTTAGTGTAACTACACCCATTTCCTGCAGCTTTCCTGCGGTTACATTCCCTATCCCCCAGAGTTCAGACACCTTAAGGGGCTGGAGAAAGCTCGCGAGGTTATCCGGGCTTATAACAGTAATCCCTTCTGGTTTCTGTACTGAGGAAGCCATCTTGGCAATAAGCTTATTTGGGCCTATACCTACTGAGCAGGTCAGTTTCTCCTTATCTTTTATTTCGTTTTTAATCTGGGACCCTATTTCAAGAGCTGCACTGAAATCCCCACCTGTCTTCTCGGTAATTTCCAGAAATGCCTCATCTATGCTGATCTGCTCAAACGCTGCCCCGACATCCGTAGCATCCGCATAATTTCTGAGAATTTCCATAACCCTGTCCGAAACCGAAATGTAAAAATCCTTTCTGACAGGCAAAAAGACAGCCTCAGGATTCAGCTTTTTTGCCTTTGAACAGGACATACCTGCCCTGATCCCGGACTCTCGCGCAGTATAATTACAGGTACTTACAGCCCCACTCAGTCCACCTCTTCCAGAGAGCATGCAGACAACAACGGCTTTTCCCTGAAGCTCGGGATTTTCCCGTTCTTCAATGGCTGCAAAAAAATAGTCCATATCCACATGTAGAACGACGCGCTGCATTGGAAAAAATATGCCGGGAAGATTTGTATAATTATCTCTTAAACTTCAGAAGCAGAAAAGTATAAACCATAACGCATAAAAAAGATAAATTCATTAATAGTAGCACTATTTTGAAAAAAGTTAGTTTCCGCAGTTAGACGCGATTTTCATTCAGGATGCTTTCAGTATGAACACTCCGAATTCCCCACATAACCCCGATAAAGCAGCAACTTTCCAGGAAGAAACGACAGCCGGGAGAAGGCATAAATCCGGAACAGGTCCCGAGATAAAGAGTCAGGTCTCCGAAAGAAACATTGTTCCTATCCTTGAAACCAGAGATCTCTGTCACAGGTATCCTCATCTTGATTCAAATTCCCTTGATAAAATCAACCTTAAAGTGTTTAAAGGGGAGAGAGTTGCAGTGCTTGGGGCTAATGGGGCTGGAAAATCGACTTTATTTAAGCACCTTAATGGAATCCTGCGCCCCCTTTCAGGGGAAGTCTTGATAAAAGGGGAAAAGTTGACCAGGAAAAATGTTCGGGCCTGCAGGGAAACAGTAGGGATTGTCTTTCAGAATCCTGACGACCAGGTGCTTGCGCCGAGTGTCGAGGAAGATATAGCGTTTGGTCCGATTAATATGGGTCTGTCGAGAAGCGAGGTCGAAGTGAGAGTTAAAGAAGCCCTCAAAATGGTAGGACTCACAGGTTTTGAGGAGAGAGCCCCACATCATCTTAGTGGAGGGCAGAAAAAGCTTGTGGCAATTGCAGGCATTCTTGCCATGCGCCCTGAAGTTATAGTCCTTGATGAGCCTACAGCCAACCTCGATCCTCTCAGTTCTGCCCGCATTCTTGATCTGATCATGAAAATGAACCGAGAGCTTGGAATCACCCTGCTCCTTTCCACCCATGATGTGGACGTCGTGCCTTATTTTGCAGAGAGGGTTTTTGTCCTTCATCATGGAAGACTTGAAGCTGACGGAAGCCCGAATGAGATCTTCAGCAATCCCGAACTCCTCAAGAAAGCCCATCTGAGGCTTCCGAGAGTGGCTGAGGTTTTTGAGATGCTCCAGCATGAGGGACTGGATGTCAATATACAAATTACAGCCGAGACAGCCAGGGATGAAATCCTCAGGGTTATCGGGCTCAGAGACCAGAAGGCAGAGATAAAATAACAGCCAGAGAAAAAACTTCTGCGCAGGAGAACTTTTAATGGTAACCCTTACGGATATTGAACGTGAATCATATAAAGACAGTCCAGTACACAGGCTTGATCCAAGGATAAAACTGATTTTTGCACTTGCAATAATCGTATATGCAGTCAGCCTGCCCCGAATTCACGAAAAAAATACAATCCGTCTTCTTGCCATGGAAGTCTATTTGATGCTTCTTGTGCTTGTCGCAGGGTTGGATTTAAAATATTTTTTCCTTCGAATCCTTGCAATCTTACCTTTCGGGCTTGGGGTTGCCATTATACAGCCTTTTCTGAGACCTTCCTTTGTGGAGAATTACACACCATATCCTCTTGACCTGCCTCTCGGGCTCAGCATCACCTATGAAGGACTGGCCTTCGGGAGTATGTTGCTCATGAAATTCCTGGTATGTGTAACAGCCGTAGTCCTTCTTTCTTCCACCACACGGCTCAAGGATATGGTTGTAGCCGCAGACAGGATGGGCGTTCCAAGGGAATTTACCCAGCTCATCAGTATGATGGTACGTTATCTTTTCCTTTTCTTGGCCGTCCTGAAACGAATAAAAATTGCACAGGAAACCCGTCTTTTCGATATATGGAATAATGCTGTGCCCAGAAAATGGATTCTTAAGCAGATCGGATACAGTATCAGTGCAATTTTCGTGCGTTCTTATGAGCAGGGAGAAAGGACATATATCAGCATGCTCTGCAGAGGTTATGGAAGCGGCCATGAAAAAGCATATTACAGAGCAAAGATTCGGACCAGGGATATACTCTTTTTGCTTCTCAGTACTGCAAGTATAGCATGTATTCATTTTTTTGTCTGAAGGGTTATGTCGCTGTTATTCTTATTTTTCAAAATCCTTTTTTGTTCTTTTTCGTACTTTTTTTAAGCGGTTTTCAATCCGGAAAATAGAAAAAAAGAGCGTCTAATATAACAGATTATAAATTATAAAATATAATACTAAATGGTTATTCTCGGATACTCGGTTATATATATATATATATATACAGCCGGATAGAATACATAATTTGACGTATATATAAATAAAGAGATACTGAATCCGATGAAAGTGAAAAGTTGTCAAACAAAGTAATATCAAAACGTATATATGTAATACTGGACAATCAGTTATTGTCAAGAATATTCATCTAAAACGACAGTCCGAAACAGCGTAAAAGGATCTCAAATATTGAGATCTTCCCTGAGAAAGGATTTCAGGCTTAATTTTAGAACATTTTCTAGTCTTCGTTTCAGGAATATTCGCCAACGTAAAAAAAGATTCCTGTTTGAGTTGACAGGAAATAAGAGATAGGGGTAAAAGAGGGAAAATAAATGCATATACCTGATTCGTTCATACCGCCTGACCAAGCGTTAATCTACTGGGCTCTTGCCCTTCCATTTATTATAATGTCAGTTAAGTGGGCAAAAAACGAGCTTGATGAGATGAAAGTGCCGATCCTTGCGGCTCTTGCAGCCGGTATCTTTGCAATCCAGGCCATGAATATACCAATTGGGATGGGGACAAGCGGACACATGATCGGGGCAGCCCTTGTAGCCATAGTTTTCGGGAGTCCCTGGGCAGGAGTGCTTGTACTGACACTGGTGCTGCTAGTTCAGGGTTTTGCCTTTGCTGATGGAGGAATTACTACAATGGGCGCAAACATCCTGAACATGGGCGTTGTGTCTGGATTTATCGGGTATTACACTTACAGTATCCTTCGTAGAGGTCTGAGCGTAAATATTGCAGCTTTCGTAGGCGCCTGGCTTGGCCTTTTTATCTCGGCAATTACCTGTACTATCCAGTTATGGCTGGCTGGCACTTTTCCCCTAGTTCCAGGACTTATAGCTATGGGAACTTTTCACCTTATCATCGGCTTCATAGGAGAGGGGCTTATTACCTCGGTTGCAATTGCAGCCATTGCAAAATCCAGGCCTGATCTTCTTGAAGATGATCTCAATACCAGAACCGACAGAGCTGAAACGGAGGCTATGGCATGAGCGGGAAAGCTAATAAGAAATTTTTTTATCTTGGGGTTGTAGTCGCACTCTTGATTGCAGTACTTGCCCCCTTCCTTGCCTCCCCGGACCCAGACGGACTGGAAAGTGCAGCAGCAGGCGTGGTTGAAGAATCAAAACTTTCCGAGCTGGAAGAAAGTGGACCAGTTGTAAGTTCTCCGATGCCTGATTACTCAATTGAAGGCATGGGCAAAAGCGGAGAAGTAGCAGCAATAGTAGCCGGGACGCTCGCAGTGCTGGCAATCAGTTTTGGGTTTGGAAAAGTGTTCAAAAAGAAAGCCTGAAGTTTTAATACTGGTTCACAAATTTGGCTGCTCAAAAACCGTTGCACCACAACCCTTTTATGAAAAGGCTTGACCGAAACCGTTGCGCTACAACCCTTTTCAAAAAAGGCTTGACCGAAAATGCTGTTTTTGATCAAACTTTTTCTTAAAAAGTTTGTGTTTATCACCAACCGTGGCGCCGCTTGACCACGCCGTCGCGCCGGTTTTTGATCAAACTTTTTTCTAAAAAGTTTGGTTTACAAATAATCTCGCGTCATAAAGATTATACTCGAAGGGCAGAGCTGATTAACAACGCAGGAAGGGCATTTTGGCTTTCTTGCCTGGCAGATTTTCCTCCCGTGATAAATGAGGGTCATGGAGATCGAGTCAAGGTCTTCCTTTCGAGCAAGCGCGATAAGATCCTTTTCAATTTTAACAGGATCGGAGTTCCTGGTGAGTCCCAGCCTTCTTGAAACCCTTTTTACGTGGGTATCTACAGCAATTCCCTCAATTATCCCAAATCCCCTGGCAAGCACTATATTGGCTGTTTTTCTTCCGACGCCTGGCAAAGTAATCAGCTCTTCCATAGTTTTTGGAACCTCTCCATTATATTTCTCAATAATTATCTGGGCAGCGGCTTTGATGTTCTTTGCCTTGCTTTTGTAAAAGCCTGTGGAATAGAGGTCATTCTCAAGCTCCCTCAGATCTGCACTGGCATAGTCTTCTACAGTCCTGTACTTTTTGAACAATTTCTCAGTCACTTTATTAATCTGGACATCAGTTGACTGGGCTGAAAGTATTGTTGCCACAAGTAATTCAAGAGGATTGGAATAATTGAGAGAAGGTTTTACATCAGGATACTCTTCCTTTAGAAGAGCCCAGATTTTGTCGAAGTTATGTGTATTGTCAGGAATATCGTATTCAGAGACTAGATCCTGTGTATTCGATTGTTCTGGCTTTTTTTCAGGCATAATAGCTCCATTTTCAGATTGCTTTCAGGTATTAGGTATTAGTCAGAATGATATGTTTGCAGAAGCTGTATTTGAAACTGTGTTTTTTGAGAAAATTAAGGTTTTTCAGTTCCTGTATCCAATCCTCAAGTTATAGCATATAAGGGATATCTGAGCACGTAGTCGGATAGGAGAAGATCAGCTTTTTTATATCCGAGGCTCTGAGTCCGAGCCGCATTACTGCAGCAAAGATATTGATAGCTTCTCCGGCATGCGGACCCAGAATATGAGCTCCCATTATACGGTCGTTTGCTTCATCAATAATAACTTTTGAAGCCGCAAACTTTATTCCTGCTCTCCGAGTTGTATTCCAACTGCTTCTGTCCTGAAAAATTACTTTATATTTATCGCTATCTTTAGGCGCACTGATTCCTACGGAAGCCATAACAGGAATGGTAAAGACTGCACTTGGAATGCCCGTATAGTCTGCCTCGATGCTGTCACCCTCAAGGACATTAATCGCAGCAATTATTCCCTGAAGGGTTGCTACAGGAGTAAGCTGCACGCCCTCCAGTGCACAATCTCCACCTGCATAGATCCGAGGGTTTGAGGTTTTCATAAATTTATCAACTACAATAGCTCCTTTTTCAATTTTAACTCCGGCTTTCTCGAGCTGCAAATCTTCTATATCTGCAACACGACCTGCTCCGTGCACTACCATATCAGCGCGGAAAGTCTGAGTTTCGGACCCGGTTTCAGTTTTCGACTTGACCCTGACCAGAAGACCATTGTTTTCTTTTTCTACCGAAATAACGGGTTTGTTTGTAAGAATTTTGATTCCTGCGGCTTCGGATGCTTTTATAAGCATATCCACTATATCAGGATCAAAATTTTTCAATATTTTTTCACTTCTGTGAAGGATTATTACTTCGGCTCCAGCTCTTCGCACAACATGAGCAAATTCCATGGATATATAACCGCCTCCGATGAAAATAATCCTCTCAGGAAGTTTTTTGGTTTCCATTAACCCTTCACTTGTGGTAATGTACTCTTCGCCTGGAATATTGAGTTTTCTGGGCTTTGCGCCTGTAGCAAGGAAAATATACTCTCCTTTAAGTTTATCTTCTCCGACAACGATTGTGTTCTGATTCTCAAAATAAGCTCTTCCGTGATATGTATCAATTCCCATCTCAACCAGACGTTTCTCTATTTTGGTGGGATATTCTTCTGTAAACGTCCTTTTAAACTCGATAAGTGAAGCCCAGTCGATAGTCAGGGAAGTATCTGTCCCTACACCTTTCCCTACAAACCGATTGCTCGAGTCAACGACCTCAGTGATATCAATTAATACCTTTTTCGGATCGCATCCCCTTAGAGGGCAAGTGCCCCCATATTTCCTTGAGTCAATAATAGCAATTTTTAATCCTGAATGTGAAACTTTACCCGCGAAGGTTCTGCCTGCAGTACCTGTCCCTATAATTATGATATCATATTTATTTTCCATTAAACTCCCCTACCTGTTGAGATTATTTTTGAAAATAAATTAAAAAGAAATCCGAAGGCATATTTTCCATACATTCTTTATCCACTGTGATTCCAAAGAATAAGTATTTCAGCTGAATTCGAATTTCAAAGAAGAGGTACTTCACTTGAGTTCTGGTTTTAGAAAAGAAGTATTTCACCTTACTATTATCCCTCTGAGGAACAAAATTACAGTTCTTTGGGGTTATGCGTAAAAAGTACCAAAAACTTAAAGAACTATATTCCCAGAAGATTTCTGACAGAATACTGACAGAATACTGGGTTTGCAAAATGAAGTCCAGCATTCAAAAAAAGCCTCTTTTCAATATAATAACATCTAGACCATAAGTTTTATAGCTAAGAATTTTTAAAGCAAGTATATTGGTGATTTTTTGGTAAAAAGGGCACTGCTCAGCGTCTCAGACAAAACAGGAATTACAGAATTCGCACGCGGGCTTCAATCACTTGGCGTGAAGATTATCTCAACAGGCGGAACCGCGAAAATTCTTCGCGATGCCGGCATAGAAGTTACTGATGTCTCAGAGATCACGGGTTTTCCGGAAATGATGGGAGGAAGGGTTAAAACTCTCCATCCGAGAATTCACGGCGGGATCTTATGCTTGCGGGAAAGCAGGGAACAGATGGCTGAAGCTATAAAAGAAGATATCTCACTCATCGATATGGTGGCTGTAAACCTCTATCCTTTTGAAGAAACTGTCTCAAAGGAAGGTGTGAAACTTGAGGAGGCCATCGAAAATATAGACATCGGAGGCCCAACCCTTCTTCGCTCAGCAGCGAAAAACTACCGTTCTGTTACAGTGCTTTCCGACCCGTCGGACTACGAGCATGTACTGGAAGAACTGCGTTCAACCGGGGTAATTTCGGAGTCAACCCGGGCTGCCCTTGCAATTAAGGCTTTCAGGCATACTGCGGATTACGATGCAGCCATTGATGTCTATTTAAGCAAAACCCTGCTCGGAGAAAACATACTTCGTCTGAATTTTACTGACGGCGTAAAACTCCGCTATGGAGAGAACTGGCACCAGGAAGCCTTTTTCTATAAAGATCCCGAAATAGAAGGTCCTACCCTTGCAAAAGCTGTCCAGCTTCATGGAAAAGAACTCTCATATAATAATTATGTGGACGCCGACAATGCCCTTCAGACAGTCAAAGAAATCGGGAATGCTTCTCCTGCAGTTGCAATCGTTAAACATAATAACCCATGCGGGCTTGCTACAGGAAGTACGCTCCTGCAAGCCCTTCAAGCTGCCTGGGACGGAGACCCTGTTTCAGCTTACGGAAGCATAATCTGCACCAATGAAATCTTTGACCTGGAGGCTGCAACTTTTCTGAATGGAAAATTTGTAGAAATTATCCTTGCTCCTGACTTCAAGCCTGATGCCCTTGAGTACCTGAAAAAGAAAAGCGAGAATCTCAGACTCCTTAAACTGCCTGAACTTAGAGAAGCTTTCGGGACAGACTACACATATAAGTATATAATCGGAGGTATGCTAAAGCAAAGCCGCGACATCGGCATCTACGAAAAATGGGAGTCTGTGACCGACATACCGTATCCTGAAGAAAAACGTCCGCTCTCAGAGTTCTGCCTGAAAGCCTGCAAAACAACCAAATCCAACGCAGTAATTCTTGCTCGCGAATACGAACCAGGATTCTTCATGGTGCTTGCCATGGGCGCAGGACAGCCTAACAGAGTAGATTCAATTCGCAAACTGGCAGCCACAAAAGCCGTCGAAAACCTCAGGATAATTTATGAGAGAGAACAGCCTGCAATCTCTTTTGAGGCATACAGACAGGAAATTATTTCGGAATGCGTAATGGCCTCGGATGCCTTCTTCCCCTTCGATGACAGCATAGTTTATGCCGCACAGAATAATATCCGCTACATAGTCTCTCCAGGAGGATCAATTCGTGACAGTGAGGTCATTGCTACTGCAAACCGGCTCGGAGTTTCCATGATTTTTACAGGCATGCGCCACTTCCTCCACTGAGACCTCCTTATTTATCAATAAATAAAACGAAGCCCAAGTCCGAACAACCCTGCCGCCTAGGGCAGGGGAAAACTTAATTCAAATTTGATCCCCTCAAATTTGATCCTGGAAAGCCCAGATACTCTCCTCTAGCACCTGTTTTGAGTATTAAAAGAAGTTCCGGACGTTTATTAATAATAGTGCTGTTAATAAATTAAAATATAAACAGATATAATTTATTTATTCTCATATTGAACATATTTTTTCGTACAAATATTCATATACTTTTTTTAAATTATTGGATTATTTCTCAATTTTGAATATTAATTTTTTAATAATCAATTGATTATGTTTCTAAGCAAATTAGTTCCGAATTTTATATTAGTAAGATAATCTGATACTATTGACATATAAATTTTTTTTGGTTTTGAGAAAAAATTATTCAAAAAGATTAATTGCATTTTCGGGAGGCAGACACATATAGTCTGGGAATAGGATAGAAAAATTACCAATAACCAAATAAACTGTAGAAAAAGAAATATATGTTGAAATCGTATAGCATTCTAGCATTAGTATATCATCCTATTATAACTCTCACCTTAATTTAATATAAAAAATTAAAAAATATAAAATTTAAATTTTTATTTATTGTAAAATGAAAGCAAATAGAATGTTTATAGATATTAAACTCCAATTAGCCCCCGAAACATATGGTAAAAATATGAGTTGATAGAAGTGAAATCCAGCGGATTGTTAAGCGTTCTGACTTTCTCAGAGAAAAGAAAGGAGATTTTGTTTTTACTTCAGGAGAATCCAAGAACTCTCTCCGAGATCAAAGATTATTTTGATGTAAGATCACCTGAGATCCTTCCTCGTCTTAAAGAAATGGAAGCTGCAAATTTGATTGTTAGGCAGGAGGGAATGTACAAATTAACATCTTTGGGGAGAGTTTCAGCCACATATTACAAGCCTTTCCTGGATACTCTTACAGCTATAGAGACAAACGAAGAATTCTGGAGAGATCATGACCTTACTGCAATCCCTGAGGTATTGTTAAACAGAATTCAAGAACTTAAAGAATGCAGAGTCATAAGAGATGAACATGAGCATATTTATGATACTCATAAGGCATTTAGTGAGAATGTAATGTCTGCTACCCACTTCGTAGGCTTTTCATCAATTTTCCTTCCAAGCCATCCCTCAATGTTTTTGGAGTTAGCCCGCAGGAATATTCCTGTTTCCATAATCCTTACACCCAATGTATTTTTCAAAATAAAAAGTGAACACAGCGCCGAGATTGAAGAGTTCCTTAAATACAAGCACACGAGCTTCCATGTGTACGACAATGCAAAGATAGCCTTTGTAGTAACAGACCGTTTTCTATCCCTTTCGCTCTTTTTCAAAAACGGAACTTTTGATCCCCGAAACGATCTGATAGGCTTCGACTCATCCTCAATCAAATGGGGAGAGGATCTTTTTAAGTATTACAAAGAGAACTCGATCGAGATAAAGAGTTTATGAAACTGTTGAAGCTTTAGTAAGTCTGTTAAAGATTTCAGAAAAGAAACCTTAAAACTAATAGAGAAATAGGGTTTTGGATTTTTTTCCCGTAAGTTTCCGGGGAATTGGATCGCTTTTTCTGACAATTTGACTGTGTTATTGTTTTTGCATTTGAGCATAGACCTCATTTCAGGAATACGTTTATGCCAGGAAGGCATTTGAAATTGTTCTCAGTCCGACAATTGAAGCAGATTCTCCATCCACAAGGATGGTTCTTTCGAAATTCAGGAAAGAAGTCTCTTCTTCGTCAGTTATAGTATAGTTCTGGATGCATATCAACCCGCATATGAAACTGTAGAGAACAATGAGAGGCTCGAAACCAAGAACTCCATTAATCAAAGCAATACCGAGCATCAGGTGTGAGAGCAGGTGCAATCCGAGAAGGAAATTACGGGTATTTCGTGCCCCGAGAGTTACAGGGAGAGTTTTGATACCTGCAAGAGTATCTCCTTTGATATCCTTGAAATCATATATGGCAGAGTTGATAAAAAGTTTGATTCCAAAGAAAGTAAAAACTAGAACTATGGGTAGCATGCTATTACAGGCACTGCCTGCAAGTCCTGAAATAAAAGCACCCCAGGTGAGACCTACAACAAAGTTTTTGACTCCAAGTCCACCTTTGAGTTTCAAAGTGAATTTTCCGATTGTAATGCCTTTACTGTAAAGGAAACCAATTATGAAAGGTAAAAATGCAAGTGCAAGCATTCCTTCTTTTGCGAGTACATAACTTCCTATTACAAAGGTTAGCATAGAAACTGCAAGTCCTATTTCCTTTCTTGAGCCGCTTAACTCCTTCCGGTTTACAATATCTTCTTCAGAGCCGAGGCCCCTATCAAGTGTATATACACTGTAGATTACGAGTCCTCCCGCAATGCAGGTAAATATACTTGAATCGGTCTGAAGCAAGAGGAAAGCAATGTGAATTCTTAGTGCGCCTGAAAACGCAACTAAAATAGAACTTTTTAAGAGTTCAAGTGTAGCATTTTTCTGCTTAAATTCGGGGGTATTATTTCGTCTGTACCTGAGAAATCGTTCAAATCTTCCGAAAAATACATTGGAGCTCATAAAATTAATACTGGGCGACTTCCAAATATTATTTACTCGATATAAGATTTTATAATGTGTGTAAGATATGAGGAATCAACTATGTTTTAGAGGAATGGACTAATATTAGTCGAATAAACTAACCGTTATTTTAATGAAATTGTTTTCTTATTATTCCATAAAAAGATATTAACATACGCTGTATAAGTAATCGTAATACTTGCAAATTCAGAATCAGTAAGATCAAATAAATTTACCGAGTGGCTCCAATGGAAATCCTGGAAAAGTTATTCAAATTACACCAGAATAAAACCGACCCTAAAACCGAGATTCTCGCCGGGCTGACTACTTTTGTAACAATGGCTTACATAATTTTTGTAAACCCCACTATCCTCAGCAGCACAGGGATGGATTTCGGAGCTTTGATGGTTGCAACCTGTCTCTCAGCAGCAATCGGGACTCTCATTATGGGGCTGTGGGCCAATTACCCATTTGCCCTGGCTCCTGGAATGGGATTGAACGCCTTTTTTGCATTTACTGTAGTCCTCGGCATGAATGTCAGCTGGCAGGCTGCCCTTACTGCGGTTCTTATCGAGGGAATTATCTTCATCCTGCTAACTCTGACAAAATTCAGAGAGACCGTAGTTAATGAAATTCCGAAAAATCTTAAAATTTCAATAAGCGCAGGAATAGGATTCTTTATTGCTTTTATCGGGTTTACAGGATCAAAGATTATTATTCAGGATCCTACCACCTTTTTAACTCTGGGAAACCTGAGGGAAACAACGGTGCTTCTTTCTATACTTGGCTTCACTATCATGATAGTGTTGCAGGCTTACAGAGTAAGGGGGGCAATTCTATGGGGAATACTTGCAGTGACCGTTCTGGGAATGGTTCTTGGTATTGCAGAATTTCCTGACAGATTATTTTCAATGCCTCCTTCTCTTGCTCCCATAGCTTTCAAGTTTGATTTCTCAATCCTTACCGATCCCGACTTCTATATTATTATGTTCACCTTCCTCTTTACGGATTTCTTTGATACAGTGGGCACTCTGGTTGGAGTTTCTTCGAGGGCGGATTTCCTGGACGAGGAGGGAAAACTTCCCAGAGCCAGAGAAGCTCTTATGGCTGATGCCATAGCCACATGTGCCGGTGCAGCTATGGGAACGTCTACAGTTACTACCTATGTTGAGAGTGCATCAGGGGTTGAGGAAGGAGGAAGGACAGGACTTACTTCAGTTGTAGTAGCAGGATTATTTTTGCTTGCGATTTTCATATCACCAATAGCAGCTGTTATTCCAGAGTATGCTACCTCTCCTGCCCTTATTATGGTAGGAATTTTTATGATTCAGAGCTTAAGAGACCTCGATTTTGAGACCTGGACCGAGGTTGTCCCTGCAGTAATTACCATTCTGGTGATGACATTCAGCTATTCAATTGCAGAAGGAATTGTCTGGGGCATAATTTCCTACACCGTGATAAAAATTGGAAGTGGAAAATTCAAAGATATAAGCTTAATCATGATTTTCCTATCTCTGATTTTCCTGTTAAAGGAAATATATCTTTAAGAAAATTCAAGAAAATGCTCCCTCTGAAAGTTTTTTATCCTGGGAAAATAGTCTTTAAACAAGAAACAGTCCAATAATAAAAATAAGGGATTAAGAGAAGTCCCAGCAGGCAACTACCAAAAAATAACAATAGAGGGCAAAAAGCCCGGAAATAACAGAGTATAATTATAAAGGAACAATTTTCCTTCCATACGCTTCATTTAATACCTGACCAAGACCTGTGTAGATTGCAGCGAGACCTGTAAAGATTCCTTCATAGCCAGCTATTCTCAGTATTCCAGCACCTGCCCCCTCGGCACCCAGATAGTTACCAGCTGCAAGCAGGAAAAACAGAATTGCGAGAGCCAGAAAAACTACAGAAAGAGCCTTTGAGCCTTTGAGCGTACCTATGAACATGACAAGGGTAAAAAGCCCCCACATAAACAGGTATATAGCAAAAGGAAGTGACTCTGTAAGAAATACCGCATATTCCTCAGTCTTAGGGATCATAATAATTCCTACAAGAGTAAGCCAGAAAAGCCCATATGAGGTAAAAGCTGTAGTTCCAAAAGTATTACCTTTCTTCCATTCCATTATTCCGGCAATGATCTGAGCTATTCCACCATAGAAGAAACCCATAGAAAGGATCATAGCGTTTATCGGATAGAAGCCTGCATTGTGTACATTCAACAGTACAGTCGTCATCCCGAAACCCATCAAGCCCAGAGGAGCAGGGTTTGCGGATAAATCCGTTATTTTTACATCACGAATGTTCATAACATCTTTAATATCTTGACTCATTGATTCAGATCCTCCTTCCCGTTAACCGGTGATTTAGCCTGAACTCCTAATGAAAAACATATTTAGAGATATTAGACTGTTTTTAGGATCTGTTTTTTACCTCTTGAAAATATGTCATTGTTAATAGTTATAGAGTTTACGATACAGTCAAGAGAAAAAAAGCAAAGACCAGTCATTTGTTTGACATATTAGACAAATGAATAATAAAATGTTTGTTTTAAGCCATAGTTTGCTCTGTAACTAACAGTATACAAATTGAAAAAAGTGGCGGAAAGAGTTAATTTTACATCTTTGTCTGTTAACTGTTGAGTACTTGAAGATGATTGCTAAGGCGGCTTCAGCAGCACAAAGACCACAATTAAACCTGATACCGAAGTGTCACTGCGTACTTAAAGGCATTAATATATCCTCTCAGGGCATTTTTTGCCGCGTCTGCCATCAGGTTTCCTGAGATAGTACCTGCACCACAGACTGTGAAGATCAGGCTATAGTTGCCGCAAAGTCCATGGTGCTGAAGTAGCTAACTGCAACTCAGGTGCAAGGATATAAGGGTAAACATTTGTACAAGGAGATCAGATGAGTATCTGATCTAGACAAATTATTCCAATATCAGACTTAGGATTAACACTGGTTATGGTTAACTATCCAGTAATCAGGCGTAAGCCACGATAAGAAGATGAAACTGACTGCATAGACTATTTTCGTTGAAGCGCTTATCAACGTTAATTGCCTGGTTAATCAGCTATGAGGGTGTTGTCCGACTATTTGTGTACCTGAAAACTACCTTTTAAAGCACTGTGTTACTGGCTTTACTCCAGAAAATTCAAAATGAGTAATTCATAGCTCCAGAAATAAACTGAAAAAATATAAAACTAGCCTTTGGCTTCATTCTTCGACCTTCACAGGTTTTATCTTTTCTTCAATCTTGCGTTCTGTCTCCTCGGATATTTCTTTCATACCGTGCTCACTAGCCATGTGGGCTTTAGCATGTTCCATAGCTTCTTCCTTTGTCTTTGCCTGGACACGGAAGCCACACTGCTGCTCTAGATCTCTGCAACAAAATAGCATATATTCAACATCTGGCATAAATATCCCCCAAATATTTATTTTAATAAATAATTTCTATGAATAATGTTTTCGATCAGCCCTTGCTAAATAAATCCCGAAAATTCTCGGATTTATCTAGCAATAAAGGTATATAATTTAACTTTACACTTTTATATTCTAAGCCTTTTTAACAGATATAACGTCCGAAATTATAAAAAATAAAAAAGTGAAAATTAAGTAGCAGACTCCTTTTTCTCACTCGCTGGAGCAGTCTTTGGGGCAGCCATTGCAGGTGGTCTCATCAGTACAAATGCTACGATAATGCCAAGTACTGACAGCACAGCGACATACGGAAAGACATTGACGTATCCACCCAGGATGTCTTTTGCTGCACCCGCCATCAGATTTCCGATAATAGCACCTACACCATAAGCTGTGAAGATTAAGCCATAGTTACGTGCATAATCTTTGGTGCCGAAATAACTGGCTGTGGCTGCGGGAGCAATAGCCAGCCATCCACCAAGACAGAGCCAGAGCAGGGAGAATGCAATAGTATACATATTGACCGATGCCGGATTGAGATATACCAACAGAGATGCGATTATAATAAGGACATATGATAAAATTGCGGCTCTTGATGGAGTAAGCTTATCCGTTAACGTGCCGAAGAGAGGTCTTCCACCTGCGTTACAAATTGCAAACGGAAGAATGAGGTTAGTCATCAGCACACCTGCAGCTAGTTCATCTATGCCTGCATTGCCAGCAACTTCCATACCCGCGGGCTTCGCAACACCAATAGCCATGAGTCCTGCAAGAGCACCTATAGTGTAACAGACCCAGAGACCGATAAAGGTCTTGGTCCTTATCATTTCTTCTCTGGTAAAATCAACTTTAGAGATACCTCCTACCGGTGCAGGTTGAGTCCAGCCTCTCGGGCACCATCCTGCTGGTGGGAAGACAAGGAACATTGAAAGAATCACAATCAATGCAAGGAAACCGATGCCCAGGAGACGAAAAGTATTAAATATCCCGAAGTTTACGGTCAATATATCCGCTACCTTCCCGGTAACAAACGCAGAGAAACCGAATCCCAGCAGTGTAAGTCCTACTGCAAGACCTCTCTTGTCCGGGAACCACCTTGCAGAAGTTGTAATCGGGCAGCCGTAAGCAATGCCAACACCCACACCTGCAACAAAACCATATAGAAGAGCCAGAGTTATCGGCGAAGTCGCAAAGGATGCCAGAATCCAGCCCAATCCTACAATAACACCACCGATCATTCCCACCTTTCTGGGCCCCAGGCTTTCTATGTATCTGCCGACCAGTGGCATGGTTACCGCAAACATGGCCAGGGACACGATATACGGTAGCTGCATCTCAATTGCACTGACCGTTAAACCAAAGCCTCCAGATGATACAGGATCTGTAAAGATTTTCTTTAATGGTACACTGAGTATACTATAAGCATAAACGGCACCCAGACAGAGTTCAATAATGGTACCGATGATAACTAATATCCATCGCCCCGATTCTGCGGGCATACCTAATACCTTGACATCATCTGCCATAAGTTTAACACCTCTGAAAGAAAATTATCTACTTTTTTCGATGCAGGCAATAAATGTCAAAGACTTACGCAGTTGAAACAAAGAATGAACGGCATTAAACTTTTTAGCTGTCTAAAACGTAAACTGAACTGCAATTTTTTTGTGTTTATCTTTGGATCTCATGCGTAAGTCCTGTATTAACCTGATTAGCAAATACTCAGCCTGCTCAAAAACGGCTTGTGAATGGCGTTTTTGATGGAACATGTTAGCATAACACTAACCGATAAAATGAAAAACACAATCAGTAACCAGTAATTAAAATCCAGTTCATAAGAATTTCATAAATCCAAAGAAATGGTTACCGGTATTTTACCCAGGCCGAATAGTTACCTCTATTTAACAAAGACCTGTGCAATTTAGTTTTACCAATCCCCCATTATTCTACTCGGCTCCTCCCATATTTAAACTTGGTGGCGATTTATCAGGATTATTCATTATAGTATTAAGAGTTGCCTCTAAGGGCTTACAGTATAAGCTTAACTCTCCAATTAATAAAAAAGCGTAGCAAAAGAAATATTACTGCCCTTCGCATCGATTATTTAAGAGGCATTTTCTACAGGGAACTGGTCCTGATAGTGGTTTCTTTTAAAGAGACCAGAAACGAAAAGGGGTGGTGTTAATATGCTGAAGAGCAATCCAAAGACTTCGTGGAATAGCACAGAGCGCATGCCGACAGTATCGGCAACTGCTTATGTGGATGATTCAGCTACACTCATAGGGGATGTGAGGATTGGCAATAATGTATATGTCGCGCCTGCGGTCTCACTCCGGGCGGATGAAGCCTACCCTATTATTATAGGTGACGAGTGTAATATTCAGGACGGCGTAATTTTTCACGGCCTTGAGGGTAGCTCAATTGAACTTGGAAAACGCGTCTCAATAGCCCATGGAGCCGTAATTCACGGTCCCATTAGAATCGGCAATGATAGCTTTGTGGGTTTTAACGCAGTGGTGCATGCATCTACTCTAGGAGAGAAGTGCTTTGTAGCCCACGGGGCAGTAGTCATAGGCGTAAAGCTCGCAGATGGAAAGTTTGTACCACCTGCTACTTTAGTTGATACACAGTATAAAGCCGATGCACTTGGATATATCCCGGACGACCTTAAACACTTCAATGAAGAGGTAATCAAGATAAATAAGGAGTTTGCTGCCAGCTACGGTCTGAAGTCCAGAATGAGGAGAGTAGGGGTAAGATAGAGGTCTTTTATTTCACTTGCTGGAATGATTTGCAGGCAGCTGTTGCTGGCCCCAAAATCATGAGAGCAACCATATACAGTTATAGATAGCGTAGTCATAGAAGGAAATTATATAAGTGTCCTATAGCTGGTGAGAATGGGTTTATGATCGACAAATTACAAATATATTACATAGTATAAGATATTATATAATAGAAATTATAATATCTTATAAATATACAATGTACGATATTTTGCAACTATACAGGATTTCATAATAAGATATTTATGAACATGTGTGGAATTTGCTTCATATGACTCAGGCAAAAAGACCTCTTATGCTCATTATTCTTGATGGTTGGGGCTACAGGGAAGCCAGAGAAGGAAATGCTATTCTGGCAGCCAGAACTTCAAACCTTGACCGCCTGATAGAAGAATATCCCTCGTGCTTTCTGGAATGCTCAGGTGAAGCAGTCGGTCTTCCGGAAGGTCAGATGGGAAATTCTGAGGTAGGGCACCTGAATATAGGAGCAGGGCGAATTGTTTACCAGGATCTTACCCGCATAAACCTCGCTATTAGGAATGGAGATTTCTTTGAAAATCCGGCTTTTTTGAATGCTATCTCAAACGCCAGGGAGAATGACTCAAGCCTGCATCTCATGGGGCTTGTTTCTTATGGAGGCGTTCATAGTTATATAACCCATCTTTATGCCCTTATCAAACTTGCAAAGGAGAGGGGGTTAAAAAAAGTATATATACATGCATTTCTGGATGGCAGAGACGTGCCTCCCAAGGCTGCACTCAATGATATAAAGGAGCTTGATTCTTTTTGTAAGGAGAATGGGGATGCTAAGATTGCGACAGTATCAGGGCGCTATTATGCAATGGATAGAGATAAACGCTGGGACAGGACAAAACTTGCCTATGATGCCCTGACTCTGGGGGTTGCCCCATATAAAGCTTCGGATGCAGAGACTGCGGTTTCTGAGGCTTACAGCAGAGGAGAAACTGACGAGTTTGTGAAACCGACTATAATCACGGATTCAGAAGGAAAACCCGAAACAGTCATACACGATAATGATTCTGTGATTTTCTTTAATTTTAGACCAGATAGGGCACGGCAGCTGACCTGGGCCTTTGTAAATAAAGATTTTGAAGGCTTCCCCAGGGAAAAACATCCGAAGTTGTACTATGTCTGTATGGCTCAGTACGATGAGACTCTGGATTTGCCCATAGCTTTTCCACCGGAAAAACTGGAAAATGTACTTGGTGAGGTTTTGAGCAAGCAGGGGTTAACCCAGCTTCGGATTGCCGAAACCGAGAAGTATGCCCATGTAACTTTTTTCCTGAATGGAGGGCAGGAGAGATGCTATGAAGGAGAAGACCGCTGCCTCATCCCGTCCCCAAAGATCTCTACTTATGATCTCAAACCTGAAATGAGTGCATACGAGGTTACGGACGAAGTGATAAGAAGAATTAAATCAGGAAAATATGACGTGATAATCCTTAATTTCGCAAATATGGATATGGTAGGACATACCGGAGTTTTTGACGCCGCAGTAAAGGCTGTAGAAGCTGTGGATAACTGTGTGGGTAGAATTTCAGCGGTTCTGAGAGAAGTGGGAGGTGTAGCTCTTATAACTGCGGACCATGGGAACGCCGAACAGATGGAAAATTCATCTACCAGAGAACCTCACACTGCACATACCTCAAATCTGGTAAGATGTGTTTACGCTGGAAATCGTGAAGTGAAGGCTCTTAAGAATGGAAAACTGTGTGATCTTGCACCAACTCTTCTGGAAATTCTCAAGATCAAAAAACCTGAAGATATGAAAGGGGAGTCCCTTATTATAAAAGAATAATTAGACAAAAAAAGAGTGTAGATATAGAATTAAGCAGAAAAAAGGCATATGAGTCCTCAGACATCTATATTCTCTTCTTCCCTGCTCTCCTCTTGCCTTTGTCTTACTCTTTTATATCATTTTCACTAAAATTAAGTTTTGATGAAGATAATTATTAAAAGATTAAATATCAGCAGTTATAATAAAAGAGCACAAATAGTTCGCAAGTCATGAGATTTAAATCCAGTATTGGAGCTTAACACTAATGATCGAAATAACCACCCCTTGCCGAATTCACATGACTCTTATTGATATGAATGGGGAGATCGGAAGAGTTGATGGAGGAGCTGGACTGACCCTTTCCTCTCCCAATATAAAGATTACGGCAGAAGAAGCCGAAGGAGTCAGTATAGAAGGTCTGCAGGATTTTGCCGATCGAATGAAAAGAGCTGCAGAATCTCTGCTCCCTGAAGGGAAAGGAATAAGAATCAACGTACAGGAAGTGTACCCAGCCCATGTGGGTTTTGGATCAGGAACTCAGTCTTCACTGGCCGCAGCAGCAGCTGTGAATGAGCTTTATGGGCTTAATAAAAGTGTTAGAGAACTTGCAGTTGCGGTAGGTAGGGGCGGCACTTCCGGAATCGGAGTCGCAGCTTTTGAGAACGGCGGATTCATAGTTGACGGAGGCCATAGATTTAAGGATAAAGGTGGTTTTATGCCGTCGGCTGCCTGTCCCGCGCCCCCAGGACCCGTACTTTTTAGGGAGGACTTTCCTGAATGGGATATGGTAGTAGCAATTCCTAAAGATAAGGGAATGCATGACCAGGAGGAAATTGACACTTTCAAAAAATTCTGCCCTATCCCTATAGAGGAAGTCAGGGAAATCTCCCATGTCGTACTCATGCAGATGGTGCCTGCCGTAATAGAGAAAGATATCGTAAGTTTCGGAGCCGCAGTAAATCATGTCCAAACTGTCGGGTTCAATAAAAGGGAGAATCTTATCTGGCCTGAGTTTGTAAAGAATATTGCTTCTTTCATGCGCAGCAGGAGTTATGGAGCCGGGGTAAGTTCCTTTGGACCTGTAGTATATTCCTTTGTAGACAATAAATCCGAAGGCAGGAGGCTCCAGGCAGAAGTCCAGAAAATGCTCAACGAATCCGTTGGCGGGACTGTCATCCTTACAAAGGCAAAAAATAGTGGTGCAGAGATATCCAGAGTCTAAAACCTTAAGATTCAGTGCGAGTGAGAAGGGAGATTGTCGTGCTCATGCTCAGACAGTCTGTGAAATGATTCCCCTGCTGAACCGAGTGGGTCCACGTGCACGACTACGTTGGAGAGATAATCCAGGCTGTGCATCATCCTGTGCCGTACCTCCACGGCAATTGCGTGCCCTTCTTCAACCGAAAGCACTGGGTCTACAGCAATGTTTACTTCTGCGTATAACCTGTGTCCTAGCCAGCGAACCCTTACCTCGGTCACATCTCTTACCTCTTCTACTTTTTTGACTATCAGGTAGATTTCGTCAACAATATCCGGTTCCACACCATCAAGCATGCGGGAAAACACGGATTTGCCAGCATCCCAGACGATTTTAAGAATTGCAATTGTGATGAGAAATCCTGCTAGAGGATCAGCAACTGGATAACCCAGCCAGATCCCAAGTGCCCCTAAAAGCACGGCAAGGCTTGTAAAACCATCTGCCCGAGCATGGTAACCATCAGCCACAAGAGCCGCACTTCCAATCTCCTTTCCTATTTTGATTCGGAATTTCGCAACCAGCTCATTTCCAAGAAACCCAACAATAGAAGCTGCCATTACTCCTCCAAGAAACTCCACGGGCTGCGGGAAGAAAAATCTGGAAATTGACTCATAGGCTGCAACAACTGCGCTAAGAAAGATTAAAAAGACAATTATCAGGCCTGCAAGGTCTTCCACTCTGCCGTAGCCGTAAGTGAAACGCTTATTGGGCTTTTTCCTGGAAAGAAAAAAGGCGAGACCCAGAGGAACCGCAGTTGCGGCATCACCGAAATTATGGAGCGTGTCAGCCAGAAGGGCTACACTTCCCGAGACCCAGACAATGGAAACCTGAAAAAGAGCTGTAGCTATCAGCCCGGCAAAGGACCATTTGACTGCATAAAGCCCTTTGGATGTGGAGAGAAGCTCAGGGTCCACAACTCCATGAGTATGAGCACGCGAGTGCTCTTTCCGGGAAGTGTTCGGGCCTGTTTTTATCTGCCTCAGACCTCCTTGACTGAAAATTTGAGATAAGATTTTATAAAAGAAAATTTTGGGATAAGGATATTTCTGAATAAACCCCCTTCAAATCCACTGGTCAAGGGTCCTCTGTCTGGCTCCTGAGGCTGCTTTAAGCCGTTCTGCAGCTTTTTCCACCCTGTCAATCGAGAAGTCGTGATCTTCGCAAAGGAATTTGAGGAGCTTTTCGGAGTCAGGCTTACCCCACTTTATTTCGTAGTTCTCCGTTACATCAGGATGGAGAAAAATTTCCCTGATCCTGTCCACAGCTTCGATCTCTGCCCCTTTTTCACGGAGCACGGCGTAAATATCTCCATGCTTTTTAATAAGTTTGAGTGCTGTTTTAGGACCTACTTTTTCCAGTCCTTTGTTATAATCCGTTCCCACACATATTGCTATATCTATGAGCTGCTCCCTAGTAATTTCCAGGGCTTTGAGAGTCTCTTCCAGCTCAATTATTTCGGGCTCGACATCAATGTAAGCGTTTTTTCCGGGAAGCTTGCGTTTTCCCGTGATTGCCAGATTCCGGACGACAACCGGAGCTCCGAAAAGGAATGAATCATAATCCTGTGATGCAACACAGTTCGCATCTCCTTTAAGAACAATATGTGCAGCCTGCGCTTCTCCCTCACAGGGAGCCTGAACAAAAGGAATTCCCATAATATCAAGCAGGTACTTGGAATCTTCAATGATCTCCTGATTTACCTTTGAAGAAGCCTGAGCATACTTATAAGCCGATTTTAAATCTCCTGCAGCCTTTGCGCTTTCCCATTTTTCCCATGAAGACTCCCTTACTTCTTTCCTTTTACTCAGAGTTTTGGACTTGAGGTCAGGAGGCTTGCCGTCAAAAACAAAAAGAGGCTTGATCCCGGCTTCAACAAGGCTTGCTGTCCGGTAGAGCAGGCCTGAGAGATGAGAGGTTACCCTCCCTGTGGAATCGATCAGAGGGCTTCCATCCCGCTGGCGAATAATGCTCAAAAACTGGTGCAGCGTGTTAAAACCGTCAATTGCAACCACCTGGTTTGTAAAATCCGAGAGCTTAGCTTTTCTTTTCTGGAGCAGGCTGCCTATATCTGTACCCATGTTTTCCCTCGAGTATCTGAAGTTTCCCTGAAGCTTAGAGCTTCCTTTACTTTTTTTCTTAGTCCGTCTTTAATCTATGGCTTTCAACTTTTCTTTAGAAAGCCAAGGTCAGGATGTAGATCAAGATTTTTACTGCTGGCCGATATCAAATAACTTTACCGCAATGCAGCGCCCAATATTTTAGATGAGTTTTATTTTTATCACAGTTATTTTATTTGTTGATCTATACGTCTTATAGATGCTATGGCTTTATATTTACCGCGTACTCATGGTTATCCTGAACCTATTGAAAGATAGATACTATTAGAAATAGCAATTGCTAAGGAGGAAAAGTGAAGCAATCAGATTTATGGAGTTTCAGTTCAATTCACGGAATGTTACCTAAATTAATGGAAATACAGTCAAATTAACAGGATCTTTTAGTCAAATTCATGAAGTTCAGACCAAGGATGGAACTTCAACCAGGTTATAGAGTTTATATCCACCAAGCCTTCCTGAGAGCTAATCAAAGCTATCCAGTATGGAAAAAGAAAAAAATATAAGATTTTAAGCCTTTACATGTACCTCAAAAGTCAGGCAGTAAGGTCAAGTCGAACATCGATCACTGAGTCTTCGTTTGCTTCTATTTTGGATATTGTCAGCAAATTACCATTTCTCTCCAGTAAGGTCGCTTTCGTTACCTGTACCTGGTGGCCATCCATCTGTTTTATATTGTTGTTTTTATGGATGACCAGGAGCTTCTGTCCCCTCTCAGCTCCTTCCTCTATTTTCGACACAATATTTTTTATGACCTGTTCAAAATCAGAATAAATCAAAATTTCCGATTTATTTGCAACCTTCTTGATAATGCCAATCGGTTCCAGATTAAGGTGCATATTAGCTTTCCTTCTTTACCTGCTTACACAAGTAATCAAATAATACTAACTATGAGTAATAATAACTTACGATGCGCAATATCTGAATTATTATTTTTTGATGATCATAATTTCAGATATTCCCCTTTACTACAGAAGAACCCGTATATATACTTTACTAAACTATGGAGCTTGCGCACGAAATTCCCTAATTAGAAGCAAAGTAGATTGAAAATTAGTGGATATTACGGTTAAAACGAAGATTGTTAGTAACAAATTTATGCTCAAAATCAAATGAAACTCGAAAATCTGTTTTAAAAATCTTAAAGTTACTGTTCCTTTAAATTAATATCTCTATTTGGAAAAACCCCGCAATATAGAATGTATACTGAAAGATTGTTAAATAAATCTAAATAAAAAATTATACTTGCATTTTAGCAAAATTTGAATATACAATTATAATCTTTTTAAAAATCAAAAATTAAAATCAGAGCCTTATGAAAAAATAATTATAAGTAAAGTTTAGTGGTACTTTCTGCGGTTGAATTCATAGATTGCGTTATCAACTTTGCTTGAGAGCTCATTCATTCTTTCTTCGATCTTTATTCCCGTGCTCTCCATATTGACCTTGAGAGTGCGGTCCTTAGCTTCCATTTTGTCTCCGAGCTCCTGAAGCGTGTTGTTGATAGAGATGAGCATAACAGCCAGCGTTCCAACCAGGACCATAACAGAGAGAATAATCAGGGGGTTTGTGGGTCTGTATGCAAACCTTCTAAGCCACTCAAAGGATAGAAGAAAGGCTGACAGAACCATCACAACAAGAAATACTGTATCTCTAGTTTCCATCGTATACCTCTAACATACCTGTAATATTTTTCCACATACACAAGTGTTCTGTGATAGCATATTTCAAAATTATTAAGCGGAGATACTTTCGTTTAAGTATTTACTGCTTTTCTATCTTTACTATTTTCTATTTTTACTATTTTCCATTTTCGTTTATTTTTTAAACAGATATAATATATAGTTTTTTTTACAAGCTACTTATCTATAGTCCTATCCTGTCACTTTTATTATTGTCTCTGCGAAAAAAGCCAGTGCCTCAGGGATATATACCGAAAGTATCATTGAGGGAAACTTCAGTGCTGAGATACATAAAAAGAAAAATGCTTTCCAGGTAAAATCATTATATAAATACTTCAGAAGAATCGAAGATAAATATACAGTAAATATATAAAGTAATAGATGAGGGATACTGTTAAGAATTAAGGAGTTTAACACTTGAGTTCCAGCGAACAATCAGTTAAAGATTATTTACCTATTCTCTCCATGGGAGGATTAATCCTGATAGTGCAGATTCTTGCACTTTTTTTGTCCATGCCCATGAAAGCTAACGAGATGCAAGCTTTTGAAGACCCAACCCAGGTGTCCTATTCCATATATTATATTGTAATGATCCTGGTTTTTACCCTGTTTGTCCTGATAGCACTAAAGAGAAATATGAAGTGGGCAATCAGCTTTTTTATTTACCTAGCTATAATAAGCACACTTTACTATGTGTTCTTCGCCCTATTTACTCTCATTCCGGATCTATCGGGATTTGAAGTCAAAGCAGCTTCAGCTGTGCTATCTATGGGAATAACAGTGTTGCTCTATAAATATCCAGAGTGGTACATAGTTGACATCGTAGGCGTTTGTATTGCAGCCGGGGTCAGTGCCCTGATAGGAATTTCCCTTTCAGTAATCCCTATAATAGTACTTCTGCTACTTCTTGCAATCTATGATGCCATTTCGGTATATAAGACAAAACATATGATCGTTATGGCTGAGGGAATAATGGATCTGAAGCTTCCAATCCTGTTCGTAATACCAAAACACTTGAGTTACTCCTTCCTGGAGGAAAATTTTAAACCTGGAGAAACGCGTGAAGCTTTTTTCATGGGTCTTGGAGATGCGGTTATGCCTACCCTGCTGGTAGTCTCGGCAAACGTCTTTATGGAGAACAACGGGATTTCGTATCCAGTTCTCGGGGCTATCCTGGGTACTCTTGTAGGGCATGCAGTACTCTCCATTCTGGTAATGAAAGGAAAACCCCAGGCAGGACTTCCCTTCTTGAATTCCGGGGTAATTCTGGGGTTTTTTGCTGGTGTTCTGATCTCAGGGGCTTCAATAATGTGAAGTTAACTTTTCTTCAAACTTATTTTTATGAAATCATGCTGGATTTCCGAATTTTTGCAAAGATTTTTTTATTTATAGGGTAATCACTTGGTATGCCCAAAAGAATTGCAGTGGTCTTTGATAGCGCCGGAACCCTTCTACAAATGTACAGAGTAGCAAAGGAAGCCAGCACCGGGAACATCCTTGAAAATATAGAGAGTACTGCTATTGTCGCACAAAAAAACGGATGTGGGCTTGTAGTCCTGAACGCCGAAAGTGATATAATTCTGGGTTCAAGAAAAGACATGCCTCTATTTGAGTTTATAAAGGAATACAGGATTTCAATAGGTATAAGCTATTCAAAAGGAAAATTTACCCCGGAAATTGCATGTGAAATTATAAGAGGAACAGCACCTAGAATGGGTGATGTACATGATGTGCTGGAGGCAGTCTCAGCCCGCTGCCCGAATATTTTTTACCTTGCAGCTGGCCTGATAGTTGACTCTGAGGCCAGAAGCGTACCTTATATACTGAGCACAGGCGGACACGTATTCAATACCACGCTACAAACGGTTCAGACTCTCCATACCATGAAAGTAGATACGTATATAGCATCCGGGGATAGTCTGTTCGCTCTCACACAACTTGCTGAGTTCATAAACATTCCACAGGAGAGGGTCTTTGCCTTTTCAGACACCCTGATGAAGGAAAAAATTGTGCTTGAGCTAAAAAGCAAGTATGAAAAAGTAGTCATGGTAGGGGATGGAATCAATGACATACTGGCGTTCAGGGCAGCGGATGTGGGAGTTATGACAACGCAGCAGGGTGACAAAAGGCCCAAAGAACTCAGAGAGGCAGCAGACGTGATAATTGACAACATAATAAAAGTTGTGGATGTGGTAAAAGCATTGTAACCAGTATAAAAACATTTTTTATATAAAACGAACCGATATATTACGACGGGTCAATATAGTAAGAGGAATCAATAATAACACAACGAGTCAATATAATAGAGCGAAATTAACACTGATTATAAGCAAACTCGCCAGATGAATCGCTTTAAGTACTGCTTTAAATGTTAACAGTGAAAAAATAATGCGTTATGTTTATGTAATCTTTACTCTTATGTAGTTGTTGCCCAAATGTGCGAAATTCATTGTTTATATTATTGTGTTATTCACCTGTAATAATTGCTTTTCGCTCTTGAGCTATATGCCCAGGCAGGCAAGAGCCACCAGAAAGTTTTGCAGCTCATAATGCGGAGGAAAATCCATGCCAGTATTTATTGAAGTAAAAAACTTAACCGTAGATTTCAACGGTCACAAAGCCCTGAAAAACGTAAATTTAAGCATTAACGAAGGAGAAGTCGTTGGAATTCTGGGAAAAAGCGGGTCCGGGAAAACAATCCTGATGCACGTACTGCGCGGTACAGAATCTTTTGAAAACGTCTCAGGTGAAGTGATTTATCATCTTGCCCGCTGCCCGAAGTGCGGATATATAGATCGTCCCAGCAAAACAGGTCAGAGATGTCCTGTATGTGGAGAAACCCTGGAAGCTTTCGATGCGGATTTCGTGAAACTTTCCCTTTACGACCCAATAAGGAAAGACGTTACCAAGCGTATAGCTATCATGCTTCAGCGTACCTTTGCCCTTTATGGAGACGAGAGAGTTCTTGTAAACGTTATAAACTCTCTGAATGAAATTGGATACTCTGGAAAGGACTCTATGAGAAAAGCAGTCGAACTGCTGGAAGAAGTAAACCTGAGTCACCGCATGATGCATGTTGCAAGAGAACTTTCGGGTGGAGAAAAACAGAGGGTTGTGCTCGCAAGGCAACTTGTGAGGAATCCCCTGCTTCTGTTAGCTGACGAGCCCACAGGCACCCTTGACCCCATGACCGCAAGACTGGTCCATGATGCTATGACCGGGGCGGTAAAGAACTATAATATGAGCATGATCCTGACTTCTCACTGGCCTGAAGTTATAGAACAGATGGCAGATAAGGCCATCCTGCTTGAAAATGGAGAGGTAGTCCAGGAAGGTGACCCGCTTGAGGTTTCTGCAATCTTTATGCAGAGCGTGTCCGTGGTAAAACAGGAAAGAAATGTCATGGTCGGGGAACCTATAATCAGGGTAAGAAACCTCTCCAAACGTTATATCTCAGTTGACCGTGGCGTAGTAAAAGCTGTAGATGATATATCCTTTGATGTAAAAGAAGGAGAAATCTTCGGACTTGTCGGGGTGAGCGGAGCAGGCAAAACCACAACTTCAAAGATTCTTATGGGAATCTTACCACCCACATCCGGGGAAGTTGAGGTTCGCGTGGGAGATGAATGGGTTGATATGACAAAGCTCGGAGTGGAAAACAAAGGAAGGGCGACCAAGTACATGGGATTCCTGCATCAGGAGTATGGCCTTTACACTCACAGCTCCGTAATTGACAATCTCACTGAATCTATTAGCCTTGACCTGCCTTTTGAACTCGGAGTCAGGAAAGCCGTAATGACTCTCAAAGCTGCAGGCTTTGAGGAAAACAAGGCAAAAGCTATTTTACCCAAAATGACCGATGAACTAAGTGAAGGGGAGCGGCATAGAATTGCACTTGCACAGGTCCTGATCAAGGAGCCCAGAATCGTCATTATGGATGAGCCGACAGGCACTATGGATCCTATTACCAAGGTATCAGTAACTAATTCCATCCTGAAAGCCAGGGAAGAGATAGGAGAGACATTTGTTATCGTTTCTCATGATATCGATTTTGTAAACGAGGTCTGTGACCGTGTTGCACTTATGCGTAATGGTAAGATTGTAGACATAGGTAAGCCGAAGAGCGTACTATCTCAGCTCACTGAGGAAGAAAGGATCAAAGCTACAGAAGAAATATAAATATGCTGCCACCTCTTAGTATGGAAAATACTGAAATGAGGTGCCGATTACGAGTAATGAGATAAGCGTAGAGGTGAACGGGCAAAAATATACCTTACCTGCAGGTTCTACTCTTGGAGACTCCCTTAAAGTTTCCGGAGCCCCTTACGTGGAGGGTACAGCGATCGGAATTCTGAAAGAGACCGCTGAAGAAAAGACAGAGATAACCACCGAGTACGCTATCAATACTTCCAGAGGAGAATTCAGGATAGAAGTAAGAGACCCTGAGTCACCTTCAGGAAACTTATGGGCTAAACATTTTAAAGAATATCAAGGGAAGCCTGTACACTGGGCAAGCCCTGAAGCTCTAGCTTTTGGGCCCTTTGAAGCCGCTATTAAACCTTCGCATGAGACAGGTAATTTTGAAGCGTTTGAAGTGATGTTTGGAGCAGGTGGGTTTGACCCCCGTAACACTCATCTTATCCTTTCACTGAAAAGACATGCTGCGGAGTATGGGACTGCTGAAGACGGAGTCTTTGCAGAAGTTGTGTCTGGAAGAAAAATTTTGTCCAGGCTTTCCAGAGAGGATACTATTCTTAATATTGAGCCAATTATAGAGTGGGAGCAAATCTCAGAGAAGGTCTGTACAACTGATCTCTCTACTCCACTTGAAGATGGAGATAGCATATTTACTTATTTTGAGGTAGAACTTTCCAGAAATGCTCCCAACGGGGCAGAGCATTTCTATGCCCTGACCCGTGAAGGAACCTTTGCTGTAGATGTTACTACCAGTTCATTTATTTCAGACGATGGCCTGAAAGGAGAATCTGCCCCTTACGAAAATTTCGAGCCGAGGAAAGAAGGTGCAATCTCTGCCCGAACAGTAGGATACGGATTGGGCAGGATATATATTTCTAAAGAAGATCGACCTTCAAGCCTCGTACATTCGGTTGTAGGGCAGGTAACGAAAGGTATCGAACTGATCAAGCTAGCAGAAGAAGGACAGAAACTCTCAGTTGAAAGCCTTCCTCCCCAGATAGTTCTTCTGGGGCACACCTTTGAGGAAGTTGAGCCCGTACTTTCTTTAATAGGAGTTGAACTGGTAAGGGACGGATATACCGAAGAGGATGGAATAATTGTCAGTCAGGATCCGCCAACAACTCTGGAGATTCTTGGAGAAGCAAAGGTGACTGCATATGCAGTATCCAAAGAAAAATTGATTGAAATTGAACTTTATCCTGAAAAAGCCCCCAAATCTGTGGATTTTTTCCGGCATGCTCTTGAACTTAAGACAAAAACCGTAGGAAAATTGCCTGTTTATATGATATACGACGACACCTATCTTTTTAAAACTGAAAAAGAAGTCGTCAAATATAAAGAAATCCTTCCGGAAAACACACCAACTGATAAAGTACTCGGAGGAGAAATAGGAATTACAAATCAGGCGGCAAAGAGAATGGGAACTATTGGAGTAAGAATTGGCGACGACGAGCTCTTTGGCCCTACCGGAGAAAGATTCTCCTCAACCAATATTGTCGGTCGGATAATAAATCCTGAAAAACTCCTCGGTGTCAAAGAAGGAGAAACTATATATGTAACTGAAATTGTGCGCAAGCAAACTTAAAAACTCAGACAATAAAAAACTGGATAAATATTGAGCGCACATAATAATATATAAAAGAAGTAATATATATTAGCACAAACAGATAAAATAGCCATAATAAGTACCAGGCTAATAAACAACTGAGCAAAATATCGGCTTGCCAGTATAAGGTTAAACTTGGCTGATAAGCAGATCAACCAGTTATAATTTGGTTAATTTAACAAATTCAAACGTTTGAACGGATTCACATTGATTTAATAAATTCAAACGTTTGAACGAATTCACATTGATTTATAGAGGCTAAGTCTCCCGGGGCTAAGGAGAGACGAAAGATGACGGAAACTAAAAAAGAAGAGATTACAACAAAGTACATTGTAATCAGTTCGGATAAAGTGCTGCCTTCAGATGCAGCTATGAAGATTTACGAATCAGAGTCTCCAGTTACGGTAAAGGAGACATGTTTTGGACTTATCGTATCAGGAGCTAAAAACGATGTCCAGACAGTGGTCGAAGAGATCCGACAGCTGGACAAAAATCATATTTTTGTAAAGGATAGGGGATTCCCTCCAGGAGATGAGAGACGCTGCCGCGCAAGCAGGGGTGGAGGCCCGCGGCCTGGATTCCATTTTTTGAGGGAAGAAGTGGAAATGCTTCCGGCTATAGGAGCTGCACTTGACGAACTTGAAGCAAAGGAACATGTAAAAGAGAAATGCAAAACGAAATGCAGGCTTAAAACTTCGGACCTTGAAAAAGTTATTGAAAAGGAGCTTGCGAGGTGAGTTTTTTGGCAAAAGTTTTCATTTACCCTCTAAACAGTCTTATTCTGGCTGACCTAGTTGAACGTTTCGGGCACAAACCCTTAACCATTATGAGCCAGGTCCGAGAAAAAGTTACAAGTCTCAGCCTGGATTCTCCTCCTATAAATATAACTCCGGAAGACCCTAAACTGGGTCTTAAATATGCTGCAATTGAAGTCCCGGCTGGAGTAAGAGGAAGAATGTCCCTTATGGGTCCCCTTATAGAACAGGCAGAAGCTGCAATTATAGTTGAGAACCCGCCCACAGACTTCGGCTGTGTGGGCTGTAACCGTACAAACGAACTGATAAAATATCTGATTCGCTCAAAAGGTGTCCCTGTTCTTGAGGTAAAGTATCCGGAGTCCGACGAAGAAGCCCGCGATTTTGTAAACAAAATTGCAGAATTCCTTAAAATGCTGCCCGAGGAAAAACCTGAAGAAGAGGAAAAGGCGGGAGAGAAAGAATCATCAGAAGAGGAGGGAAAGGAATGAGCGCTCAAAAATCCGGGGTTGTAAAGATTGCGCTGGTTTCCTGTGGCTCTGAGTATGCTGGAGTTCAGCCCGAGTTTGAAGAAGCTGCAGCTAAAGTGAATGCAAAATTTGTTTTCCCTGAGGTTGATATTGCATCTATAGATACTATAGGCAGGGATTTCGGGCTTGAGGTTGCAAGCGGGGACCTAAGGCTTATGATGGCCAGGGCAAAGGCTGTCGTCGAAGGCACAACCAATGTGGATGGAGTTTTTATTACTACCTGCTTCCGCTGTGCCGAAGGGGCTATTGTACGAAATGAGATCAGAAGGTACATCTTCAGGCACTCCAGAATCCCGGTAATCAGTTACTCATTTACTGAAAGCACAAAGGCAGGTACCCTGCTCACGCGTCTGGAAGCCCTGACCACGATTGTCAGACGCAGGCACCTCCTTACAAGGGAGGTTCAGACAGGACTGACTGCGGGAATAGATTCTGGGTCGACAACTACAAAAGCCGTGATAATGAGGGATAACAAAATAATAGGCAAGGGATGGGTACCCACAACAAAAGTCCTTGAAAGCGCCGAAGAGGCGTACTCTATTGCCCTGAAAGAAGCCGGGGTCTCCAGGGAAGAAATCCAGGCTCTGGGTACTACCGGATACGGACGCTTCCTTATAGGGAACCATTTTAAAGCTCAGCTTATCCAGGAAGAAATTACCGTCAATTCGAAAGGAGCAGTCTATCTTGCAGACAAGCAGAAAGGCCCTGCAACCGTTATTGATATAGGTGGTATGGACAACAAGGCAATCTCGGTTGAAGACGGAATACCCGGAATGTTTACAATGGGCGGGATCTGTGCAGGTGCCTCAGGACGTTTCTTTGAAATGATCTCAAAACGGCTTGGGGTAGACATCACCGAACTCGGAGCCCTGGCAGTCAAAGGGATGCACGAAAGGGTATCCATGAACAGCTACTGTATAGTCTTCGGAATCCAGTCCCTTGTAACTTCCCTTGCTAAAGGATCTACACCTGAAGACGTGGCGGCTGCGGCTTGTTACAGCGTGGTGGAACAGATCTACGAGCAGCAGTTGCAGGAAGTGGATGTAAGAGAACCGTTGATTCTTGTGGGCGGCTCATCCCTGATTGAAGGAGTTCCAAAAGCCCTGGGAAGGCTCCTCAAGATCGATGTCCTCGTGCCCAAAGATTCTCACCTTATAGGAGCAGTAGGAGCAGCTTTGCTTGCTTCAGGATATGTAGAGGAGTGAGGAAAAGATGGATTCGCTTGAGGTTTTTGCTGTCGAGTCCGCAATCGCTTCTGAGCAGGAATTTTACAGGAAAATAATCGAAGACAACATGGCAAGTCTCAGGCTTGCCCCGGCAATAGGGAGAATAAAGGTTGTACTGAGACCTGAAGACTCCCTCTTTCAAATGGCAATCATCCTTAGGGACGTAGGAACCAGAGATACAACAATTGATATTGCCGATGTAGAAGCAAAACCGGTTGCAGGCGAGATAATAATCTCAATAAAGAAAGAGCAATATATCCCGGAGCTACTGGGAAAACTCTGGGAACGTTACGGGAGAGCTAATATCAGCCAGCCTGATCGCTGGACTGTGGCCATAAGTACGGACAGGCCAGAGGAAGAAGCGAGTTTTCTTAAAGATATGATTGTCACAGACCCCAGGCACAGACTTCATGAGAATCTTGTTGATTTTGCAATCCGCATTACTCCCGAGGGCTTCAGAGTTCGTTATCACCTGTATAAAGGCAACAAGTTTATTTTCGTAGCGTCCGAGGAAGCATTAAAACATGAATGGATCGAAGAAACAAAAACAATGCTCGAGAAATTGATGGAAGGAGGGAAAACGTAAGATGGCTGTATTCAAACCCTACCTTTACACAGGTGGTGTCCACAAGCATGGGCTTTTAATCGAGCTGCTGGAAGATTTGGGAGGCTACATAATCCAGAAAGTGGTCACAGGGACTGAAGTAAATCTCATAATGCTTATCCCTGAAAAAGATATCCCAGTAGTAAAAAAGCTATCTGACGAACTGTTAGGGATAATGGTAGAAGCTCCCCTGACCGGAGTTGAGATTGCAGTTGTTTCCCCTACCCTTGCCTCTCATCACCTTCCGCACTCAGCCTGTGACGTAGCCGAGTACCTCCGCCACCCTGGAGCCAACACGAACATGATAGGCCTTGCAAGGGGGATGGGGCGCAGAGTGTCTCTGTCTATGGATTATGAAAGAAAACTGATAAATGAGCACGATATTGCAGTTTTCACATTCGGGTCTTTCAGTGACTGTATAATAAACAAGAAGCCAAAACTCTTTGAAGGCATAGAAATCCCGATCGTGGTAACAGGTGGGCCTGACCTGAAAACCGAGGAAGTTGCCGGAGCAGATCTCTATGTTGGGAATATCGGAAGGACTTCCCACAGACTAAGGAAAGCAGAAGAAATTAACGCCCTTGAAAAACTCAATGAAGGGGTTGGGAAAATTGCTGACAATATCCGTAAGCAACAAGCAAAAGATCCCCTCGCAGTGCTTCCTGCCAGAGTTATGAAAGAGATTGAAAACCAGGTTCCTGAAATCCGAACTGTACTTTCGCCAGCCCCACTTACCCTTCAGCTCAATGGGTTAAGAGTCAAACTGCCTTATGATGAATTCCATGAAAGGATTGAGAAACTTGAATTTGATGAAGGGGTCACACTTTCCGAACTCGCAAGTATTTCAAAATCAAAAATGAAAAATTATATATTGATAAAAATCAAATCTAAGTCTGACGTTGGTTTTGCAATTTGATCCGAATTCTGTTGTGTTAAGAGTTATCAACTTTGCATTTTTATTGGATTCGTGTATTTTCACTTATCCTTTAAACTGTAAAGCCTGACCCGGAAAACGGTGACTGAACCCTTTTTCCACGTTGATCTATGCTGGTGGTTTCGTATGGAGCTTGAGGATATTGTGGAAATTTTGAAAGAGGACCCTGAGAGAGCCGTTCCTGAACTCCTTGAGGATGTCCGGAATCAGTATGGCGAAGTTCCTTACATCATGAACTTCATGAAGGACCTTCCGGAGATTTTTATTCCAAAAACGCTTTATGATAACTCCATAATGAGGGAATTTAAGAATCTTGACCCGGAGACGGTGGAACTTATTTCCATAGGTGTGGCTTCTGCTCTTCGCTGTGAGCATTGCCTGAAAATGCACATTAGAATTGCAAAAAGAAGAGGGATAAAAAAAGAAAAGATATTTTACGCCATTATGATAGGAGCATCCATTTCCAATGCTGCCGTGCTTGCCGAAAGTACAAGGGCGCTTGCATCAGAATTCCCGGGTGATGGATGTGAGGAAGAGGAAGAAGAAAAACACTGTCCTGATCCCAACTGTGAGATATGTGACATCTCCAGAGCAACTCTTAAATGAATAGGAAGATCCAGTAATATATCAATCATATCAGTCAGATTTTTATAAATTTTTACAAAATTTATAAAAAATTTCTAATTTTTATAGAATAGTTCTCTGAAGAGAAGCTACTGCCGGGAGTATCTCCGTAAACAATTAAAATAATATTATCCGCCAATCAGACCACGCTTTTGCATAAGACTTATGCGAATATATGCGAGAGACCTGTGGGATATGTAGATATATTCAGGAGATCGATACATTTACGTCAAGTTTTCGGGGTCAGATAGCATTTAGTACGGAGGCTGATTCGTATAAATCGAAACAGTATTTACGGAATTAAATTGTTTTTTGTGCTGTTACTGATGGTACCTATTTTACCCGCTGTTTCGGCTGCATCCAATGCAAATCAAGAAAGGATTCTGGACTATCCGTGGGACCATTCCCCTATTACTGTATATATAGATAACACCAATGTTCCCGAACACTATAGCCCTACCTATTATACACAGATAGAAAAGGCTATGGAATACTGGGAGAAAGGAGGAAATGGAAACCTGAAATACAAACCTGTTTTCGAATTTGTTGATTCGAAAGATGCTGATATCAGGATAAAATGGGTAGAAAACCTGGAAAGTGTTGAAGGAGCTCCCTCAGGCGTAGCCGGTTATGCAAGCCCCACGGTATCTGATGGGCGATTTGTACGGGTGGATATAGTTCTTGAGGTCGGAAACTACAAGGGGAAAGCCTGGCGTCAGTACGGGGATGCTACAATGCTCTCTATTGCAAAACACGAATTTGGACATGCCCTCGGCCTGGGTCACAGCAGCAACAGGCGAGATATAATGTATCCCGAGTATGAGCTGAGAGATAACATAAATCCTCTCCTCCTGAGCAAGTACGGCAATGTACTGCGTCTAGCAAGTTTTGCAGCTCTGGCAGTTCTCCTCTATCTCGGAGTAAGCTGGCTGCACAGCAGGAAAAAAAGGAAAACACTTGAGGAGAAATATTTCAAGTAAATTTGATTTCAAGTAAATTTTTCTTAAAGTGACCTCAAAGTAAATCTGGATTAAATAGGCAGTTCTGGAGGTTCTTTATTTTCCGTGGCGAATCTCTTAAAGAATTCTTTGAAATGGTCAGGAAGAGTATCCATTCCCAGGATGTTATTAAGAGAACTCCATGTATATTCCACATGCTCGTGACTCAATTTTACATCAGCAATAACATATCCTCCATTATATATTATAGCAATTACCTTTTTTTCCGGAAGCTCAAAGGTGGCATATCCTGCGATATCTCCAGGCACGATTGAAATCCCGGTCTCTTCCCAGACTTCCCGCACAACAGCTTCTTCAAGGGGTTCCCCACGGACCAGCTTTCCCCCTGGCAGATCCCATTTTCCCGGATTGCTGTGAGAGTTTTCCGACCGCCTGAGAAGCAGGAATTCGCCTTTCTCATTCCGGAGAATGGCATATATAGAAACGATGTAAGGTTTCTCCAGATTCATACAATAATATTTGAGATTACCTGTCTTAAAGACTAGCTCTTTCAGGATTTTCAGGATATGATCCTAAAATCGGTAAATTCTGGGAGAATGGATAATAAATTTATTTTTTCAAATTAGTAAAAAAAGCATATCTGCCCTTTTAAAAAACATCCAGGAAAAAATAAGAATTTTATTTATTATTTTAAATTATTAATTATTAATTTAAAATATTAGGTGTTAGCTTAAATCGAAAAATATATATTCTGTACTGCATATAATTTTTTTAGAATTGAAAGGGTAAAATCCATTCTTTCAACCTGGTCTCCTGGAACCAGCGAAAAAGCTGAGACTTTTTTTGATCTGTTTTTTTGAATGTCACAGTCACAATTAGGCTCCAGAACTCAGTGCCTTTAGTAGATTAAAAGACTAAGTTTGAAGATTGTGATTGAAGTTCTAAAAGGTTTTCAGAGTGGAAGCTGAAGGTCTCGTACACCTGAATAGTTGTAAAGAAAATTCTTCCTGCAAATTAGAACTCAATGTGCAAAAATGAAAACCGGATTCTGGAACACTTCAAACCAGGGGTAGAAATCCTTTATGGATTAAGGGGTAAGTTAAATGAAAATTGATAACAGAACTGTAATTTTCTCTGGAATATTCTTTGTTCTATTTTTGATGACCATAGGGAATGCAACTGCAGGTTCGGAAAGAAACTCAGTTATTTACGAAGACCGGATAGTCTGGCAGGATGATAGTAATGGAAATTGGGATATTCAAATGTACAATATTTCCACTTCCGCTAAAATTCAGATCACAAACGATGAGGCAGAGCAGCAAAATCCTGATATCTACGGCGACAGGATAGTCTGGCAGGATTCCCGCAACGGAGGAAGCGAAAATTACTGGGATCCTCCTGGAAACTGGGATATCTACATGTATGATATATCCACACAGAAAGAAATTCAAATCACAACCAACGAATCACATCAGATCAACCCAGCTATTTACGGCGATAAGATCGTATGGCAGGATTCCCGTAATGGAAACCAGGATATTTACCTGTACGATCTCTCCACTTCCACGGAAATCCGGATAACAAATAATTCGTACGATCAAATTGAGCCTGATATCTACGAAGATCGGATAGTCTGGGTTGAGGACGGAACAATTTACATGTACAATATCTCTACTTCCACAGAAACTCGGGTCACACCATATTTCTGGGGCGCGGATAGAGGATCTGGCGAGACTGGGGACTTGAACTATGACGCGTTCATTTACGGAGATAGGATTGTTTCTTCGGCTGAAACAATTGGATCAAACTACATTGTCAAACTGTATGATGTCTCTACATCTACTGAAAGAATTATCGGCGAAGCTGGTTATTCAGGCTCGCCGGCTATCTATGAAGATAAGATAGTGTGGAAAGATGGGCGTAATATATTTGACGTTAGCCGACCAAACGGCGACATTTTCATGTACGATTTATCCACCTCAAAGGAAACCCAGATCACAACCAATACATCAAATCAGGAGCAACCTGCTATCTATGGGGACAGGATAGTATGGGCGGATGAAAGGAATGCTGAGACTTACGATGACATGTCGGACATCTATATGTACGACCTCTCAACTTCAAAAGAGACCCGGATTACCACTGTTGCAGAAGAGAAGCTGGCGACAGGTACGGAAACCCGGATTACAACCAATGAAGGAGATCAGGAGCTTCCTTCTATCTACGGGGACAGGATAGTATGGAGGGATTGGCGTAATGGAAACCAGCATGACTTTGAAAACGGAGATATCTACATGTATAGTATCTCGACCTCCACGGAGACCCAGGTAACTCCTAATAAATCGTGCCAGATGAATCCGAATATCTATGGGGATAGAGTGGTATGGGCAGATGATCGCAATGGAAACTGGGACATTTACATGTATGAGCCTTCCACATCCAGAGAGACTCAGATTACTACCAATAAGTCAGACCAGTGGGACCCTGCTATCTATGGAGATAGGATAGTATGGATGGATCAGCGCAACGAAGGATATGTTGATATTTACATGTATGATCTCAACACCAAAAAGGAAACTCAAATTAGTACCAGCGGATCAGCGTCCAGTCCCGAGATCTACGAAGATAAGATAGTTTGGGCAGACGGACGCAACGGATCCAATGTCTACATGTATAACCTTTCTACTCAGAAAGAAACTCAGATCTCCAGCAGTGGATTCGCAGAGCAACCCGCCGTCTACGAGGACAGGATAGTATGGAAAGATCATCGCAGCGGGTACTGGGATATTTACATGTATGACCTCTCTACTGCGACTGAAACTCGAATAACTACCAGAGGAGAAGAGACAGAGGGCCCAGCCATCTACGGGGACAGGATAGTGTGGCGTGAGAACAGAAAGCTTGATAAAGAAAAGTGGGGACCGGGAGATATTTACATGTACAATATCTCCACTGCCACTGAAAGTAAAATCAGCAGCACTGGATCAGCAAATTATCCTGCTATCTATGAGAACAGGATAGTTTGGCAGGACTCCCGCAATGGAAACGAGGATATCTACATGTTTACCCTTGCTTTGGATGAAGTGCCGCCTGTGAATGGAAACGAGACAGAAAATGATACAGACAATTGTACTGAGTTTCCAGACAATGAATCCGATGCGGGAACAGATGACGGGACAGACGACGAAACTCAGACTCCAGACAACTGTTCTTCTGAGTTAACGCCCCTCTACAGGACACTGGCTCTTAAGGAATATGTAGAATGTACATATAAATGCCAGGTCAAAACAAAAACAGAGTTGGCTACCCTTCTGGATACCTCGATGTGCCACTATGAAAATTGTGACAACGCAAAAGCCGTTTCAATGCTTAAATCCTTCATTCATCTCGCTGAAAAAATGAAGGCATGCAAGCAGATTTCGGCTGATGAAGCGGATTATATGGTAAGGGAAGCAAAGAAAATAATAGATCAGATCGAGGCAAATTAAGAGTTAAAATCGAATCTATAACCAGCAAGAAGGGATAAAAAACTCTAAAACATGTTATATAAAGAGAACTAACCTGGAAAAGATATAAGGAAGCATTAGAAAAGTAAGATCAGAAATAAGGAAGCATTAGAGAAGTAAGATCAGAAATCAGGATTAAAGAGCAAACCGGGAAAGAGAATAGAGGAATCAATATGGATGGCTGGGCAGGAAAAACAGTATATGTAGACCTTAGTTCAGGATCGGTGAAGACCTTCAGGACTGAAGAAAGTTTAATTAGAAAATATCTGGGCGGCAGAGGACTTGGGGTAAAACTGCTTACTGAACTTACAGATCCTGATAATGATCCTCTTGGCCCGGAGAATCCATTAATTTTTACTTCCGGACCTCTTTCTGGTCTTGCTCCAATGGCTTCTGGAGCAGTCCTGACATCGAAGTCGCCGCTGACAGGTACAATATTTAGCTGGAATGTGAGTGGGGGCTTCGGGAGAGAACTCCGGAAAGCCGGAATTGACGCCCTGATCATTTCCGGAAAGGCAGAAAGACCTTCATATATAGAGATTGGGGAGGAAAATGTTGAAATCTTGTCGGCAGGACAGCTCTGGGGAAAGAATGTCAGGGCATGTACTGAAGCTCTTAAGGAAAAAGGCAGCGTAGCCTGTATAGGCAGGGCAGGAGAGAAACAGGTTCTTATTTCTTCATTTGTTGTAGACTTTCTTAACAGCGGAAGAGGGGGTCTTGGTGCGGTTGCAGGCTCAAAGATGCTCAAAGCCGTGGTCGTGAGAGGAGAAACCGAACTTTTACCTTCCGATCCATATAGATTCCGGGAGCTTGAGACAAAAGTATTGAAACTTTTTGATGCGAGCCCCGTGTTATCTAAAGGACTTGCAAATTACGGCACATGCGCTCTTGTAAAATTACTGGATTATATGGATCTCATCCCAACAAGAAACTTTTCCAAGAGAGGAACTTCTTTTGCAGATGCGTTTTCAGGAGAGAGTATCAAATCCGCTTTTGAGCTTGAAAAAGAGAGCTGCCCTGGCTGTCCCCTGGGCTGCAAGAAAAAGATTAAAGGAACGGGGCAGATTGTGCCTGATTATGATTCCCTCTGGGCATTCGGGTTTAACCTTGAAAACCCTGACCTGATTTCGGTGCTGAGAGCGGACAGGATATGCAAGGATTACGGGCTTGATCCGGTCTCGGTAGGTTCCGTGCTCGGTGCGTGCTCAGAACTCAAGCCTGGAATAATAGAATCTAAAGGATTGGAATCCCTGCTCCTGGAAATCGGGGAAGGGAGAAAAATGGGGAGCGGAGCCAAAAGATATCTTTCAGGCATTGAGAGAGAGGATTTAAGCATGGATGTGAAGGGGCTTGAACTCGGAGGCTTTGATCCACGAGGAGTAAAGGGACAGGCACTGGCTTATGCCACATCCAGCCACGGTGGAGACTACCTGACTGCTTTCATGGTAGGACCCGAGGTGCTTGGAAAACCTGTGAATCTTGACCGCCTGAGCCTCAAAGGAAAAACAGGTATCCTTCAGGTATTTGAAAACCTGACTGCTGTGCTTGACTCTTTTGTATTCTGTCCCTTCTCAGGTCTTGCCCTTACTGAAGAACTCGGTTCATCTCTCCTGCTTTCGGGAACAGGTATAGAAATATCACCTGCAGAACTCCTGAAGGTTGGAGAAAGAATCTATAATCTTGAAAGAATTTATAACCTTAAAGCAGGGTTTACCTGCGAAGATGACACCCTTCCTAAGAGGTTGTTTGAAAACGGGGGAGAGAATGAAGGATATAGACTTTCCAGGCAGGAGTTTAAAGCTACGCTTCAGGAGTACTACCATTACCGCGGCTGGGATGATGAAGGAGTACCCAGGTTGGAGAAATTAAAAGAGCTTGGACTCAATTTTTGAAGAGAGAACCGGAAGGACAATGTTCTTTGAGATACAGTATTTCCTTCAGTCTGGTGTTATCCTTAACCACGATTTTTTGGGATATTCAGGGCAGTTTTACCCGAAAGTTGGCTCAAAGGCGCAAAATCTCGCATAAGCGTTATATAGTCATGGATAATTAATCGTATTAGTTCTCGATCTATGGATGAATTCTGCAGGCACCCCCAAGCTCGGAATATTTTCCAGTTTTTCCATGCAGGTCTAAGCGATGCATGGATAGAGTAAGAGGCAGGCTTAAAAATCAAGAAAGCCTTCTTATATTATTTCACCAGATCGCGGAATTTTTATCAAGGGAACCCGGAACTGTGTTTTACAGCTTATTTATAAATATCCTAAAAACGTAAGGGAGAATCGTTATGAAACAGCAGGTAGAAGTAAAAGATCTCAAAGAAGGGAAATACGTAATTATTGATGACGAAACATGCGTCATAAAGAGCATTACAAAATCCAAACCGGGAAAGCATGGAGCTGCAAAGGCAAGGGTAGAGGCTATCGGCCTCTTTGATGGCCAGAAGCGTTCCTACATAGGTTCCGTTGCAAACAAAATCTATGTCCCGATCGTGGAAAGAAAAACCGCGCAGGTAATCTCGATTACTGGTGACATTGCCCAGCTCATGGACATGGGAGACTTCTCAACCTTTGAGATTGTAATCCCCGATGAGTACAAGGATAAGGTCAAAGAGGGTGAGGAAGTTTCTTACATCACAGCCCTCGGCAAGATCAAACTCGACATAAGGACTTAAACTACTAGAATCAATTGAAAACTCAGGTTAAAAAACCTGAACCATTCTTTTTTAAACGAATAATTATACAGGTTACATTATGTTTTTACCCAATTCCTTTATAGATGCTCTTGCAGACTATGAGTCTGCTCGTTATGTTATCTTCGGTGTGCCTTTTGACAACACCTCTTCTTACAGGGCAGGCAGCCGTTGGGCTCCAGATGCAATGCGGCAGGTTTCTGCAAATTTTGAGAGTTATAACCCGACTTTCGACATAGATCTTGTGGACCTACCTATCTATGATGCCGGAAACCTGGAAACCTCAGCCTCGGTTGACGAGACCCTGGAAAACCTCTACGAAGCTACAAAAGACCTCCTGAAAGATGGAAAGCTTCCCATTATGCTTGGAGGAGAGCATTCCCTGACCTTTGCTATGGCAAAGGCCTGTGCCGAAATTGCAGGAGAGGATTTCGGAATACTCATTCTGGATGCTCATTTCGACCTGAGGGAAGAGTACAGGGGTTTTAAGCATAACCATGCCTGCGTGTCCAGAAATATTCTCAATGAGGTTACAGAGAACCTGGTCTCTATAGGCATAAGAAGCGGTCCTGAAGAAGAGTGGGTTTTTGCCAGGGAAAATAACCTGAAATACTATACAGCCGATGATGTGGAATCCACAGGTATGGTAGAGATCCTTAAAGAAGCTCTCGAATGGCTTGACTGCAGCCAGCTATATCTTTCCCTTGACATGGATGCAATAGATCCGGCTTATGCCCCCGGTTTGGGCACGCCTGAACCTTTCGGCCTGAGTGCAAGGGACGTAAGGACTGCAATAAGGACGCTTGCTCCTTTCTCAATGGCTTTTGATGTTGTAGAAATTGCCCCTGAATATGATTCCGGTCAAACCGCCATGCTCGGGGCGAAACTGATGAGGGAGTTTATTGCTTCCCATGCGAAAAGCCGTATAAAAGCATAAGCTACGAAAATAAAAAAGTGACAACATATACAAAAATTTTAAGCTGGCAGGACAGCTTGAGTCTTTTGAGAGCTTAAAAACTGGTGGAAAAGGAGGAACTTCTTACTTCCAGACTTTTCCATTATATCCAGTATACCCTCATTCAGTAAATTTTTTATGGAGTTTGTGCACGCCATACAGCTATGATTTTATCCATTGCTATATACGTATACCTTCCATTCTGTTCAAGACAGAGCACATTGTCTGCGCAGCTTTCTACGCTTCCGCTAAAGACATCTGGACCCCCACAGTAGACATCTATAACCTCACCTCGAAGGTTTTCCACTATAAAAGACTGCATTTCTTTGCACCTCAGATATTTTCCCCATATGACGGACTCTCTTACCCTGCTGGTTTGAACTAACTTCTTTTTCCGGGAACAAAGTCCGATCCAGTCGCCAAGCACTTTATCCAATTTTATCCAGGTTTAGAAAACAAATAAGATTTCACCTGTTCCGGTTATCCCAATTAATATGATGTTTTTAATATATAATCTTGAGCTTATTGACCCCACAGGGCTATTATTTTGTCGATTGCTATATGGGTAAGTTTCCCTTCACTATCAAGCGTCAATACATTATCGGCACAGGCTACTACATTTCCCCTGAAAACGTCAGGCCCACCACAGTAAACATCTACATCCTTATTTAGATAATGTTCTACTATAAATGATTGCATCATAGATTACTCCTCCTGATTATTTTCTTCTTAACCTGTTTATTCAGGCTTCAGATTGACTGATGGCATAAGCTAGCAGTCGTTATATCCACAGATGCCCATTAAATAAATTATCTTCCATTCTATATAAATATATTTGGAAACTAAAATTGATTTTCGAGATGCTTTGCCATTAATCCATGGAAGAAAGATTAACTTACTAATCCGGAGCCGCACAGTTGCCAGGTCTCGTTTTTCAGGAAATAAAAAAAATTATTTTACTTTTTTTCTGCGGGTTTATTTGCCTCATGGAATCGGGAAAGCTAAGTTTATCTGAATAAATTTTATGGATTTAATATTTTGGTAAAAGAGATTAAGTTTCAGGCTTGCCACTAGTTTCTGATGAAGAAACCCTCTACCGTTAAATAAGCGATGTTTTTGTCTCAAAATGAAGCCAATCGAGTTTTTCATTCCGAACTGTCAGCTTCACAGCCTTCATACATGAAAATATTTTCAATACAAGTGCCGAACTTAAGACTGGGTGATAGAAATAGAGAAGCAGTTAGAAAGCATATTAAGTATGTGTATATATAAACTGAGTTTTTAAGCAGATTGTACATACTATCCTTTTGCCCAAATCTATTTTATAGCAATTTTAAGTTTACTCTAGTTATTACTTAAGTTTTTTAGGCTAGAGTATTTTGCCTATATGAGAATGCTCCGAAGATCAAGACGCAAATTAAGGATACATGTTAATATTTGAAGGTTTCAACCTTGCTTTGGAAATTTTTACATTTAAATTTTATGCTGTACAGATGAAACAGGAGAAATAATTTATAGGGGTTTAGTGTATACTAAAACTATGGAAGATAAGTTTTTAAAATATATTGAGATTATATTTTGTGTTTGCCTTACCATACTTTTTCTGATTTCTTGCTTTCATACTGCGTAAAAATCTAACTCATATTGCATAAAATCTAGGGTCCCATTCTCTCCAACAGTATATAAGATTAATAGGATCCTCTTAAATCTACTATTTAATCAGAAACTATTTTTCCTCTTTTTTACTAATTAAACCAGAGAATAGTTTCCCCCCAAAAAAGTGCATCTTATATTCTATCTAAATAACAATTAAAGCAGAAAAAACTGTAAATTTCACTAAGCGAAGATTTCAAACCGACTCTGTAGAAAGTTCATTTAAATTAGCTCAAAAAAAGAAAAAAATAAACAAGCAAGAAGACATCATTTTTATTAATTCAAATATTGAAGTCCTCTTGCTTTAGAGATCTCTACAGAACCAAAAATTATAAGCTTCATGAGCTCAGAACCCTCAAAAGCTCAGGTTTCTTTCTCAGGACACCCCATTTCATAAAAAGGATGACAAATCCCAAATACTTTATCCAGGGAAACTACAAATCCTATGCCAGTTCCGGGTTCGTTAAGGTTTATAGCCTCAATAATACTATTCCTAATATCATCTTCAATATCTGACTTGGCTATTGTAAGTACAATTTCTTTTTCCGGTTCAATCATCAAGCCAAGAATTTTTTTATTTTCATGAATCCCTGTACCACGACCAAATAAGATTGTTCCCCCCTGAGCACCGGCTTTTCTTGAGGCTTTAATAACCTCATCGCCCCAGCCCTTTTTGACAATTGTTACTATTAACACAAACTCACTCTTATTGCACATTTTTTATACCTCCATTAAATCTTATATAAACACCCAGCAACATAACAAAAATAATAGGTGCGAGTGCTATCATTGCGATCAGACCGAAGCCGTCTGCTACAGGGTCTGCACCCTCATATGCTGTAGCTACTCCTACAGCCATAGACATAAGAAAAGATACAGCCATCGGACCTGTTACAGCTCCTCCTGCATCGAACGCTATACCTATAAAATCTCTGTCACAAAGCCATAATAGAACAAGGGCAAATAAATAACCTGGAACTATTATGTACAGGAATGGAATTCTATAGACAATTTTTGCCATTGTAATAGCAGCAAACAGGGCAACTGCTAAGGAAAGCGTGTAAAGCATAAGATTTGATCTTATATACCCATTGGAAGACACCTCGACCTGATAACATAATACTCTTACAGAAGGTTCTGCAAGAGTAGCAAGTAAACCGAGGATAAAACCTATGGGGATCAAGAAATTTCTTCTAGAATCACCAAAAAATTCGCCTATTTTCGTTCCCGCAGGAAGAAAGCCATTATAGATTCCATAAAGAAACAAAATCAGACCTATTGCAGTGAAAGCTAACCCTGTATAAAGTTTCACCAACTGTGACGGTGGCAATTTTAAGTACAATATCTGGAATACTGTGAAGAAAATTATTAGAGGAGCAATTGACTGAATAACTTCTAAAATTACAGGTAAAATTCCTCCTATGCTCAAACTCATGAAGATAGAACCCCCAGAAGCATGAGACTCAGTATGGGACCTGTAGTCGCCAAGCCTATAAGCCCAAATCCATCCAGTTCAGATCTATCCTGCAATACTGAAGCTACCCCGACTCCAAGTCCCATAAGCACAGGCACAATTATAGCCCCGGTAGTTACGCTTCCGGAATCAAAGGAGATTGCCAGGAAATCAGCAGGTACGAAGAAGGACAGCACGAGTATAAATGAATAAATTGCAGCAAATAAATATCTGATCGGAGTTCCATAGATTATCCTCAGAATGGCAATAGCCATAAGGAAACCTACTCCAAAAGCTATGGAGAATAACAGTAAATTGTTATCTATGCTACCCTGCAGAGCTGAATCAACCAAGTTAATTAAAACAATTACATTGGGTTCCGCAATGGTTACAAAGAATGAGAATAAAAATACTGCTAATGCAATGAACCCCAGTGAGTTATGCTTAGGCAAGTCACCTCCAATTGCCACTCCTATCGGGAGCATACTTACCTTAACCCCCGTTAGAAAAAAAATCATTCCTATTGCAGTTATTGCCGTAGCTATTAAAAAGGAAATAAGATCGTTCCAACTTATACCGACGAACAAAATCAGCAGCAACCCTATTGCTAGCGCTAAGGGAAAGACCGCTTGGGCTACTTCCTGAAAAGTTTCTTTAATAATATTAGTCATAAAAGCTCCACCAGATTATATATATATTAAACAAGATGCGTATATATTACTGTTTGTGTGTACAGGAATGCATTAAAAATTCAGTAAATATATTAATTCTCAATTTGACTCCCAGAGAGATTAAGATTTAATTTGACCCGTTAGAGAATTGAAGCCTGCATCTTAAGCTCTTTATGTAATAACTTGGATCTGTATGTACAAATCTATCTGAATTAAAATCTATCTGAATTAAAATCTATCTGAATTAATATGATATAAAGATTCATCTTGAAAATTGACGACTTTTATGATAGAAACTCCAAAACTGAAGACTTAATATTTCCTGACAAGGATTCTAAACACGTTTCGCACGTTTACAGGTTTTCTCCCTTTTCTGCATGTGGTCCCTGTTGATTGCCTTTAAATTTTCTTTTCCAAGAACCAACAAAGACCTTCAGATTTTCTGGTTTTAACCGATTATTTTCAGTTAGTTTGGTTTTCAAACAGGAAGGCAATACAAACAAGGGTTAATATCATATTATTCTAACGATAATATGAAAAAGTATAGCAATAGAAGAAAGGATATGGTGACTAAAACCTCCAGCCTCAAAAACCACGGGGTCTATGTTTTTTTATACAGAGAGTATTTGATTTTTATTCCAAACTATCTTCGCAAAGCTTTCTAATCTCATCGAGCAATTAGTGTTTTTACGACCTATTTTGGTGTTTTTACGATCTATTTATATCTGTACTAATCTCTGACACCTATTTTGGTCATGCTTTCAATACTGAGGGATTCATCCTGCTGTAAGGTAGCTACGTTAAAAAGGTGTATTCGAGAAGTCTGATAAGTTTCGTATGGGAATAGTTAGAATCTATGAGTTCAGTATAAAAATAATCAGAAACCAGAATCTATGAATTCGAGATGAAAACCTGCCAGGATAACAGTTTGTATAGAATCCAGTTGCAGATTGCTATAAAACAGATCAGGAAATTAAAAAGAAATAATTCAAGGATAAACTTGAAAAAGAGAACGACGAGAGGGGGATTCGAACCCCCGAGATGCGGAGCATCACGGGATTAGCAATCCCGCGCCATACCGGGCTTGGCTATCTCGTCACAAAGGATTTTAAGAAGCGCGTCCCCTTAAACGCAGTCCATATATTTAATCTTTTCCGGGGAAAAGGTCTCGCACAGACTATCTTTTAAGAGATACATAATTGTGCTATAAAACTAAATTACCTTATTTGTTCCAAATTACCTTATGTGTTAAGTGATGAGCACGCCTCAGGTTGCTGCATCTTGGAGACCCCAGTAGGCTGGACCCTCTCCTCCACCCCGCACCCCTGCAAGCGACAGTTGCCCACGGTAAGTCTGCTCCCTTCCGGGCCTCGACCGGTTTCCGCAGTTAGGGTATGAGAACCTGCTCTCCAGCAAACCCTCATACCTGCACCATCCCAGCAGGACGGGGCTTCTCCGTTGAGGTTCCAGGCTGGAACCCCTTCGACGCATCTTCCCTTGGCTTCGTCCCCCGCATATCGGCGATTTCGGGTTACAGGTAACGCCGGGCTACCCGGACTAGCTCATCAGCTATAGAAAGACACTTTTAATATATAAGTATATCGTAACCATATTCCTCCCGATATCTATTTTCTAATTATAGAATCAAAATGTTCAATTCCTCCAAAAGAAAAGGACAAAGATAAAAAGGCATTCTTTAAAAAACTGAGAAGAAGTAATAAACTGGAACTCAACAGATCTTAAAATATAAGGGGAGGAATAAATCCCCCTATTTATTTATACGTTATTTTTCAAAATAATGTATAATAAATCTCAAACGGCTTATTAGCAAATTAAATACCCGGCAAAATAGGGAGATAAAGGGGAGTTCTATGAGTTATGGAGTTGCAATTGACCTTGGAACCAGCGGGTATCGAGCTCAGAAAATCGATCTGGATACAGAAGAGATCCGAAGAACAGTGATAACTTTGAGGAACCCTCTGCCCGGAGCGAATGTGATGGATCACATGGACTTTGGAATTCGCTACGGGCAGGCGCTTGCACATGGGCTTTCCATAAATGCGGTGAAGATTCTGTTCCGTGCTCTTGATGTGAAAAGTGAGGAACTTGAAAGACTCTCAATCTGCGGAAATCCAATCCAGCTATCCATCTTTCAGGGGATAAGCATTGAAGACCTGGCCTATGCAGGGGAACGTAAGAAAAAGAAGTACAACATACAGGAACAGGATAGAAGCGCCAGAATAATACATAGCAGCGAAATCTCCGGGCTTGATGAGTATGATTGTGAAGTCGTAGTTCCTCCTGCAATAAAGCACGAAGTCGGGGCAGATGCTCTTGCCCTGATAGTAAAATCTGGAATGCTTGATAGCAACGATATCTCAATTGCTACGGACTACGGGACAAATGCAGAAATGGCCCTTAAAGTAAAAGATATAATTTATACGGGGTCTGCAGCTGCCGGCCCTGCTCTTGAAGGACAGCAGATAAAGCACGGAAAACTTGCATCTCCATATGCCATATCAGATATCGAATTTGAGGATGGAGCATTAAGGAATTTTGTCCTTAGCGAAGAGATGAAATCTGTTCAGGGAGATCTCGTAGACCCGGCAACAGGAGAAGTGCTTAATGAAGGTCAGATCAAAGCTAAAGGAATTACAGGTACCGGAGTTATAGCGCTAATAGAGAAAGGAATGGAAAGCGGCCTTATAGAGCTCCCTAAAATTAATACCCCTGACAGACTCATTCATCTGCAGAACAAGATAGATTTCTCTGAGAAAGACCTGGTAGAAGCTGGAAAAGCTATAGGTGCTATCCGTGCAGGGCATATTACGCTCTGTTCCGTTGCAGGTATTGAAATGACGGATATCGACACAGCTTATATGGCGGGCGCTGCCGGCACATATATGGATGCGGCAAAAGCTCAGAAAGTGGGGTTGATCCCATACGCGACAGGAAAAATCTGTCAGCTTGGGAACACCTCACTTGCAGTAGCCCGCGAAATCCTCCTTTCAGAAGAGAGGTTATGGGAGCTCCAGGACATTGCAAGCAAGATAATAGGCACACACATAATGTTTGCTACCGCTCCGGAGTTCAGGGATACATATGTACTCGAACTTGCATACTGGGAAGAGGGTATGCCCTTTAAGATGTTTAAGAAACACCTCAAAAAGAAGGGACTTCCTGCGCTCGGAGATCCTATAGAAAAGCCCAGTATTGAGAAACGTGTGGAGAGAGACATTCCGGTTCTCGGAGAGGAGGGGCTTCATGTACTTGAAAGAGTCGGAACCTACATGACCATGGTTGTCGATTGCCCCGAGTGTAAGAAGTGTATTAAAGTCTGTCCAACTGGAGCCATATCAATTGATGAAGAAAACAGAATTATGATAAGTACTGATCTGTGTGAAGGTGCCCATTGCCAGCGATGCATACGAGCCTGCCCTCCGGAAGAATTTAGCTGGGAGAATCTTGAGGTTTTCGAGCAACAGTTGCAGGAATAAAAAGTGTGCTCTCATGACAAGTGTTCTCAGGATCTCTCGTCAGGTGGTTTCAAAAAGAGAAAAAGGTTAGAGGGAATAGGTCTCGCGAAGTTTTGTAACAAGTACTTCAACCTGCTCAACTGCAGTCCCTATGTATTTGTCGGGGTTTACAAGGTTCTCAATATCCATAACGGTTAGATATCTTGCAATTTCGGGGGTTTCCAGGAGTACGGTTTTAAAATGCTGCCCCGTATCATGGGCTTTCATTGCCGCAGTCCGCACAAGTTCGTGGGCTTCCTGCCTGCCTACTCCTCGCTTTGCAAGCTCGATCATTACAGCTTCGCCCATATTGAGACCTCTGAGCAGCTCCAGATTCCTCCGAATGTTCTCAGGATAGAACCTCAGGTTTTCAATCACGTCTATCCCGAGCTTAAGGATGTGATCCGTAAGCACGCAGGCTTCAGGGAAAATTATCCTCTCAGAGGAAGAGTTTGTCAGGTCTCTTTCATCCCACAGGGTATTATTTAAAAGCTCAGGCTCGACCATAGCCCTTACAATTTTTGCAAGTCCGCATATCTGCTCGGACTTTATAGGATTACGCTTATGAGGCATGGTAGATGAACCTACCTGCTTTTTTCCAAAACTTTCCTCAATCTCAGCAATTTCACTGCGCTGGAGAGTCCTGATTGCTATACCTATCTTATCCAGAGTCGTGACTGTATTTGCCATCCACATTACAAATTCGGCATGCCTATCCCGCTGAATAATCTGGTTGGAAACATCTACAGTCCCGATTCCAAGATGCTGCATAGTAAGTTTCTGGATAAGAATTCCGGCCTTTCCAAAGGCAGCCTGGGTCCCGACTGCTCCGGTCATCTGCCCAACTGTCACTCTCGGAGTGAGTTGATTGAGACGGTCCAGATGCCTTGAGATCTCCGAAGCCCAGATCGCAAAACGCAATCCGTAAGTTGTTGGAACCCCGATTTGTCCATGGGTTCTTCCGCAGCAGACCGTCTGCTTGTGTGCTTCAGCCTGGTTAACCAGGGCCCTGAGTAAAGTTCTGAGTTTATCTTCCAGAATATCGATTGCGTCTCTAATCTGGAGAGCTGTCGCCGTGTCCAGGATATCATTTGAAGTAGCTCCGAAATGTACCCATTTTCCGGCATCATCTCTGCACTGTTCAGAAATCGCAATGACCACAGCCATCATGTCATGGTGGATCTCAGCTTCAATTTCATCAACCCTTTCGGCTTTTACAGAAGAAATACTCTGGGATATGATTTCAGCCGCATCTGCTGGAATCAAACCCATATCTGCCTCAGCAAGGGCAAGGGCAGCTTCTACCTGCAGGATCTTTGCAAGTCTGTTCTCCTGGCTCCATACGTGTTTCATTTCTGCCGTACCATAACGGTAGTCTATAGGATGAATCGCCACATCAATCACCATTCATAAGATAAGAATTAATTAATTCTGAGGGAATTAAATTAATAGGGAATTATATTTCGAATCTGAAAGTCTCAGGTTAAATTAATGATTTTAGCCTTAGTTAGCCTTATTGATTCTTAGTATCATTAGATTTCGATTAACTTAATTATAGCTCAATGCCAACTTGATTACAGTTTAGCTTTTGGGTTAAGCATAGAGCCAGGGAATAAACAACGTAACCAATAAATAAACTTTGAGTTGGCAGGACAAAAGAACAACGAATTTGTTAAAAGTAAAAAAGATTGCAAACTCAATAAAAGACGGGCTTTTTTGATGAAAAACGTTATATCCCTTAACATCCATTAAGCGGGCTATATACCTTATCAATATTGAAAAATAATAGCAGGTTACAAAAATGGCTCGTTTTCCAGAAGCAGAAGAAAGATTATTAAATAAGAAGATTTGTATGAAGTGTAATGCTAGGAACGCAATAAGAGCAACCCGCTGCAGAAAATGCGGCAGCAGTGCTCTTCGGGTTAAATCCAAGGAATCCAAGGGAGCATGATCTTTTTTGCAGGTGGAAGCACACCTTCAGAAAATCATTGATCAAGAAGGAAAAGTTCATCTTACCCTTATAGATCCCGCTTCCCAGACGCCTGAACGAGCCGCTGAAATCGCCCTTGCAGCAGTTAAGGGAGGCACCGATGCCATCATGATAGGGGGTTCAACCGGAGCGTCGGGAACCCTGCTTGATGAAACCGTCATAAAAATAAAAGAAAAGGTAGATGTCCCAACCATTCTTTTTCCGGGAAGTTCAGCCGGGCTCAGCAGGTATGCAGATGCCGTATTTTTCATGAGCCTGCTGAATTCGAGAGACATAGGGTATGTGATCACAAATCAGGTGCTTGGAGCTCCGCTTGTGTACAGAAGCAAGATCGAACCTATCTCCATGGCATATATTATTGTCGAGCCCGGAGGAACGGTTGGCTGGGTAGGAGACGCAAAACTGATTCCCAGGAAGAAGCCTGAAATTGCTGCTGTATATGCCCTTGCAGGCAAATATCTTGGCATGCATTACACCTACCTTGAGGCTGGCTCTGGAGCTGATACGCCTATCAGCCCTGAGATGATAGGAGCTGTCAAGCAAGTACTCGGAGAGAACAAACTCATAGTTGGCGGTGGGATCAGAGACGCAAAAACTGCAAAGCTTTGTGCTTCTGCAGGTGCAGATATGATAGTTACCGGCACCATTCTTGAAGAAGTAAAAGATGTTACTGCAAAGGTGGCTGAAATTGTATCAGCGATAAAAAGATGATGCCTGAAAAAAGACTCGGGATGTGCTGCCTGCTCTAAAAAGAACTTATTTAAAAAAAGCTCATTTAAAAAGAGCTTATTTAAAAAGAGCTTACTTAAAAAGAGCTTACTTAAAAAGAGCTTATTTAATTCCATACTTCTTTTAAAATATTTATTTTTCCAGAAAACTTTTCCAGAGCGGAGACTATCTTTAACGCCTGCGCAGAAATTAAAATTCACTTTTTAGTAGCTGAACAGGAATGAAAACTCATTTATTTGATTAAGTAGATTTTATTAAGATCAGAAGAGGCTAAATAAAAATAAATAAGGTTTTCAGTCCTAGGAAACTTCTCATTTAGTTTTAAATTTGAGATATTGTTGTTCCGGAAAATTTTGAACATTCAGGGCGAAATTGTATGCTGTTGAAGCCCAAGTCACAGCAGCCGATTGTAATAAATAGTTATAAGGTAATATTTGACTCCTATTTTAGTATAAGACTGTATGGCGCAAAAGGATCCGAAAAATGGAGAGAATGAAAACAAATTACCACATACGATTGGCAGAATTGCAGAACAGAGTACGGGTCCGGCATTAACTTGCGATCAACACTAAGAGGTATGATTATGCTCAGAATTTCCAACCTGGTTAAAGATTATGAGGTACGTTCCGAAAAGATAAGAGTGCTGGACAATATCGACCTCACGGTGGAAGATGGAGAAATTCTCGGGATTACAGGTCGAAGCGGAAGTGGGAAATCAACACTGCTGCGCATTATCCGGGGAGTGGAACCCTTTCAGCAGGGAACCGTGGAGGTCGATGGAGAAATTATAACCCCTGATTCAGGAATTGAAGGGGAGAAATTTCTAAAAAGCGTAAGTGCAATACACCTCCAGCGGAATTTCGGACTCTGGAACGGACCTGCAATTGAAAATGTAATGAGAAAACTAAATTACCTTAGAGTAGGGCACGAAGCCCTCCCCCCGATTGAACACCTTCCTCATGAGATAACTAACGATTACGATGAACTCTTTGAAGAAGCAATGGAGTACATGAAGCTCGTGGGCCTGGAGCATAAAGCACTTCATTCAACCAATCTCCTTAGCGGGGGAGAAAAGCAGAGAGTCGTAATGGCAAGGCAGCTTGCCGCAAAGCCAAAGCTCCTTCTCCTCGATGAGCCTGTTACAATGACCGGGCCAGACACAAAACAGGAAGTTCTTGATGTAATAAAGAGCCTGAAAAAGAAATTGAATATCCCGATTATAGTGGTTTCTCACCTTCCGGAAATTCATGCCTATCTTGCTGACAGGTTAATCTTTCTTGAAAATGGAAAAATCGTAGCCGACGGAGACCCTGCGTGGGTGCTAAAAAATTTCCTCAGGAATATGAAACCAAGGGAAGAGCTTGCACAGCCTGAGAAAAAAGAGGTCTGCATTAAAGTTAAGGGAATCTCGAAACGCTATTCCCTTATCCGGATGGGGGAAGTCCTTAATATAAAAGATTTTTCTCTCGACATTTACAGAGGAGAGATTCTTGCGCTTATAGGCTCATCTGGAGCTGGAAAAACAACGCTTATGAAGCTTATGGAAGGGCTCATCAAGCCGAAGGAAGGAACTGTTGAGTACCTCTGCAACGGAGAATGGGTAGATGTCACCCAATATAGCAAAAAGCGTATGGAACTCAGGCGGATTATGAGTATCATGAATCAGGAGTTCTCTATGTCCGTTAACTCTACTGTCAGGGACCAGATCCGGTTCAGGCTAAGCATGAAGAAGCAGGGTGCAATCGAATACGCAAGGAAAAAAGCTATGGATATGGGGCTTTCAGATGAAACCCTTGATACGATATACCGCTTGCCTGATATGCCCGAAGATGAAAAAGCAACTGCACTGCGGGAGTTAAACCTGAGCGATACCATCTATTCCGAACTCTTTCCTTCAATCCCGATAACTGATGTTGATGCATATGCAAAGCCCGTCTTTGAAGCACTTGATCTCCCAATGGAGGTTCTTGACAAGACACCCTACCAGATCAGTGGAGGAGAGCATGTCAGGGCTTTCATTGCCTTAAGCCTCGCAACTTCTCCCGAGTACCTTATGCTTGACGAACCCTTCGGAGACCTTGACCCTGTAACCCTCAGGGATGTCACAAACTCCTTAAAAAGAATCAACGAACGCTTTGGCACAACCATTGTGCTTGTGAGCCACCATATGGATTTTGTCCGTGAAGTTGCCCATAGAGCCATATTGATTGAAAACGGAGCTCTTATAATGGATGGAAAACCGGATGAAGTCTGCCAGGAACTTATTAACAGGAGCAATGCCCCTTACATGGAATACAGCCTGCAAGACCTTGTAGAAGGCAGTTCTTGGGCTAATTAAAGACAGCAGATGGTCTGTAGAAGAGCAGTCCACAGGTCAAAAAAAGCCCAGCTGAATTATTTAGTGAGGAGAAAAAAGTTTTTTTTCTTTTCTCGTAACTAAAAGAGAGTTCGGTTTACCAGAACTGCTCCTTTTTTATTTATTTTGAGTACCCGATAATGCTTGAGATGTCTTCATGCTTTTTGCAGCCTCTTTCAGTCAACCCTGTTTTGCTCGCACAGTCTATCCCATTCTTCATTCCCGAATTTTATATACAGGCTTGCGGGCACAATTTGTTTTTCAAGTTCACGGACTACTTTTTCTGAGAGCTTCTGGTTTTCGACAATCTCTCTTCCTGCGCACCTGAGCAATTTTTTATATTTTCCCAGAAGAGGTTTTAGTATGATATTGCTTTTGCCCCTGAAAATCTCTCCTTCTTCCCTGTAAATCTCAGCAACGAGTTCAGTGTGAAAGGTTCTTGCAAGCCTCCTGAAAAAAAGGCTTTCAACCTCAAAATTTGTCTGACCGGGCAACCCGGCATTTGAGATTACAGCAATTTTAGGAAACTTCTCATAGCGTTTTGCATGCCTGTACTCACCCCTTTCGTCCTCTTCAAAATGAGGCAAAAGGACAGGAGCAAGCCTGTCTATGAAATTTTTCATAACAGCTGGCACGTTATCAAAATAAACTGGGCATGCAAATACTGCAATATCCGATGCCATAAAAGCCGGAAGCAGGTCATCCATATCATCCCGCATCGTGCACATTCCAGGTGTCTTGAGCCAGCACTCAAACTTTCCTTTACAGTACCCAATGTTTTTCTCGATCAGGAAAATATTTTCGGTTTCTGCTCCTGCTTCCTCTGCCCCTTTCAGGAATTCCTCAACCATAATTAGAGTGTTTCCTTCCCTGCCTTTATGGCTCCCGCTGAATACTGTTATCTTCAATTACTAAACCCCCATTCCCCCATAAATAAAGTACCTGTGAGCTGAACCAGTGATCAGGATAGTCTTTCCAGTAAAAGGCCGATTTTATATTTCTTAGTTTTTGCTTATTTCCTTCCAATCACACCTGCAATATTTATTTTCCTTCAGCTCATTGTTTTCAGCTTTTTTTTCATTACTGCTCTCGCCGAACTTTTTCCCGGCAGACCAGGCTTTGCCCAGGCGCTCTCCTATTCCCCAGTAATTGTTATCATACATTGAAAAAACTATAGGCTCGATCTTCTCGATATCAGGAATCTCATTACAGAGAAACCGTTCTTCTGCATAGCTCTCAATAATTTCTCCTATGAACACTTCGCTCGCGCCTCCGAGATCCAGTGTATCTACAAGCCTGCACTCAAGATTCACAGGGCATTCCCGAATCATTGGAGCCTTTTCAAGTTGTCCATAGAAAGTTTCGAAAATTTTGGATTTGTCAATTCTTTTTCCGGAGACTATGCCGCAGTAGTCTGTGACCTCAATCATATGCCTGGAAGGGATATTTACACTAAAACACTGGTTTTCCTTTATTCCTACGTTTGTATAGTGCATCTTCCCCAGGGTCACCGCGATCATAGGAGGGCTTGCCTGTACTATTCCACAAAATGCGACTGTCAGGTAATTCGGCCTTCCATTTACTTGAGCCCCTACGAGGGTAGTAGGCATGGGATAAAGAAAGTTCTTGGCTCCAATTGCCCTTTTCTCTCCAGTTTCCATATTCAGTCCTCCTCAAAACTGCGCAGGTCAACCCTGGTTCTGGCTTAAGTTATATAGCGAAATCTGTCGGCAAAATACACCGGAAGTTATATTTTCAAAGTTATTCTCAGGATACATAATTAGTGTTCCGGTTTTTATCAATATAAATTAGGATATAATTTACCGGAGAAAATCCTCCTTAAAGTCCGAAATTAGAGCCCTGAACGCTTATCTCCTGCTCAAAAAGAACTTTGAAACTCTCCTCAAGAGAGACATTTGCAGCCACTGCAGCAATTCCTATAATAATTCCGAGCGTTGTCAGGGCTGAGCGCAGTTTTGCACCTCCAATACTCCCAAAAGAGATTTTGATAGCTTGCCTTATACTTACATAAAACCTTCCAATTCTTATCCCTGACGCCGTAACCTTACTTGAGACTTCATATCTGAACTTTAGTTTTCGGATGCAAAAATGCAGCACAGACTATTTTTTGAGAATAACGTAAAATAAGGCATGTTTCGAGCAGTTCCTAGAAACCCAAATAAATATTAATTGCCAGATATTAAGCTGCTTTTAAAAAGAACAGTATAAACTAGAATACTTCTTATATATGCTAACGACATACATAGAAAAAATGAAATGTAGGTGTAAAGTGTTATAAATTTAGAAAGAGAATAATATTGCTTGGAATTCTTTGATCAATCTAATACACTAAGTCACCTTAAACTGCTGAATATTAAAGCTTATGCCTCTATAGAGTCTGTCTCATACCCTATTCAAACTCCGTTGCAAAATATTAGAACACACTTGAGATGTTAGGGGGAAAGATTTTGAGAAAAAATATTGTTGAAGACCCCAGATTTTTTTCAAACTCTCCGCAGAGTCCCCGGATTTCTGCTATATACAAGGATATCGAAGAATTGACAGAACTACTTGTCGCCTATTTTAAGGAAGGAATTGAAAGGGGAGAATACTGCTTATGGATTTCCCCTGATAAACTAACCGCTGATCGAGTAAAACTTGAATTTGAGAAGGCAGGATTGTGCGTCGAGCACTCTCTCGCTTCCTCTCAGCTGGACATTTTACCGGCGCATCCATTCCCCGAAGACCTTACCCTCTTTGCATCAGCAGTAAAAGAACTTACAGAAAACGGATATAGGAAGACCCTTTCTGGAGGATTTTCAGGATTTAGAACAAACTTTGATTTTAAAGGGTATGGAGACCTCCTTAAGCCCTGTCTTGAGACGTGCGAGAAGGCTGTCGAAACAACGGCTTTCGAGAATAACAAACGTCTCACACTGCTCTGTACCCTCCCTCTTGAAGAACTTTCAGGTAAATCATTGCTTGAAATAATGGAAGAAAATAATGTTCTTGCCAAAAGAAAGGGAAAATGGAAGCTTTTGAACAAACCAGAAGGCAAAATAGAACTCAAAAATATCTTTCTCGAAGCAGAAAAGAATATAGAAGCCACAAACTGGACCAAGAACGGGTTAATAATGAATATGAGTCATGAACTTCGAACTCCCCTTAATTCGGTCATAGGTTTCTCGGATTTACTGTTAGAAGGGGCTTTCGGATCCCTGAACACAAGGCAATCAAAATATGTAGGTAATATTCTCATAAGTGGGAAGAATCTTCTGGAAATTATCAACAATTTGCTTGATATCTCAAAGCTTGAAGCCGGTGAAAGAAGCCTTCACTATGAAGATGTGGATATTGCCAGCCTTATAAGGGAAGTGAGAATGAGTCTCCTCTCATTTGCCTCAAATAAGAAAATCAGTATGGAAGTCAAGGTTGATGCTTCCCTTGAGAATATCCGGGCTGACAGAATAAAACTAAGACAGATCCTGTACAATCTAATGAATAACGCTATAAAATTCACCCCTGAAAAAGGAAGAGTTACAGTAAGTGCCCGCAAAAATGAAGGGATGCTCGAGATTAAAGTTTCTGACAGCGGGATTGGGGTGTCAAAGGAGGATCACGAAAAAATATTTATGCCTTTTATTCAGGCTGATTCTTCCACGGGATACGGTGGCGCTGGACTCGGGCTGTATGTTGCTAAAAATTTCATAGATCTTCACGGAGGAAAAATATGGGTGGAATCGGAGGTGGAAAAAGGCAGTATGTTTATCTTTACTCTTCCGTTGGATCAGAAAGAGAGAATTTGAAAGAATATTGACTAAATTGGTAATCGTTTTGTACTCTCTATCAGGATACAATCTTAAAGGTAAAGAACAGTACAAGGCTGACTCTATATTCCAAAGAGAGCTGACTGGCAACCGTTTCTTTCAAAAGAAACGGTTGACCGAAAGACTGAGATGCCTCTATGTTCTAAAGAGATCCGATTGGATTTCCCGACCTTTAAATCTTTTGAAGTTTAGTTTTTAGGAATTTCTATCCCGGAAATACTCATTTTTTGCTCTTTTTCTTCTTTCTGTAAATTAAAATCCCTACGACAGCAATAAAGGCGAGTAATAAACCCTGGATAAGCAGGTTTGAACTGCTCCCTGTTGATTCCTCTACAGGCTGAATATACAGGTTGCTTACTATGTTTTCGTGCTTGTTTATTCCATTGTTATAACTTGCTGAGAGTGTCAGGTTTACAGGCTCTGAGGTTTCTCTAGTATCTGATGAATCGTCTGCTACTGCATTGAATTCAATGGTAAAAAGCTCGTCCGGATTCATTGGACCTATGAAATATTCAGCAGGGAAAAATCTTATACCCTCAGCTTCAGGTTTTATGCTTACTGAATTAAACTCATTAGGATGAGTATTTGCCACATCAAATTCAAGGGTAGATTCACCATTTACTATCTGGAGCTCCTTTGAAGGGATTACTTTTATGTTTGAAGAGTCGACCTTTAGAGGAATGTTCTTTCTGCTATTGTAATCGAAGGAGTTACCCTCTATTGCGAGTTCAAGGTTATGAGTTCCGTCTGTAGCTTCCTCTGTAACCTTTACATTGAAGGTCAGCTTGATACTGTCTCCAGGCCCCAGAATACCCATATCCCCGTAGGGGGCGTCAAGCACAACTATCCCGTCAGATAAAGGCCTTAAAACCGCAGCCTGAATTCGGGCATTGGTATCAAAATCACTACCATCAATAGTAACAGTCGGGGTGGTTGCAGTATTAGTGAGAGTTACAGTGATTGTACCCCTGTCCCCTGGCATGAAAACCTGAGGCTCCGAAACGACTTCCTTAAGTTCAACTGTACCTTTGCTGTTAAACGTTTCAGTACCTATTCGTATATCAAAACTTTTCTCACTCCAGGGACTGTCTTTACCAGTTTTTGTACGGATATCAATAGAACGTACACCTTTCTGTGCATTCTTGTCTACAAAAAGGTAAAACTCCTTTGTAGCAGTCCTGCCAGGATTGAGGGCTCCAACATTCTTTACAGCATTTGCCTGGGAATCAAGAGAGAAAGGATATTGAGGTACGATTTCTATATCAACATTGTCAGCTTTATCCCCTCCGATATTCTCCACCTGAACGGTTAGGGTCAGGTATTCTCCTATTTTAGCCGGATAAGGATTTGTTTCGATTATTGTAACTTTCAGGTTGGCTCCCCCAACAGCTGCACAGGCAGGAACTGCAAAAAGAGAAGAAACAAAAAGCAAAGATAATACAAGAGGAATAAGTGAGTTTTTGATTTTTATCATTACAATTTCACCCCTATTAGCTTGAATCTCGAGATTTGAGTGCCAGAGATTATTCCGCATTGCTCTGAATTATCCCATCCTTTAAGAACACTATCCTGTCCGCATACCCTGCAATTTCTGAATCGTGGGTAATCATTATAATGGTTCTGCCATCTTCGTTAAGTTTTTTAAATATATTTAGAATTTCACAACCTGTTTTCGAGTCAAGGTTTCCGGTCGGTTCATCTGCAAGAAGGATCGCAGGGTCATTTATAAGAGCTCGGGCGATGGCAACTCTCTGTGATTGCCCTCCTGAAAGCTCACCCGGCTTATGGTGCATCCTGTCCTCCAGCCCCACGAGTCTAAGCAACTCCTTTGCTCTCTCATGAGTATTAACCCCACTCCTCGAGTTAGCATAGGTAGGAAGTTCAACATTCTCAAGAGCTGTAAGTCGGGGGATCAGGTTGAATGTCTGGAAAATAAAACCGATCTCCAGCCCTCTGAGCCTGGCAACTTCTTTGTCAGATAATTTATTGATATCAAGACCTTTAATTATGATTTTCCCCCTCGTAGGTCTATCAAGAAAACCTATAAGATTCATGAGTGTACTCTTCCCCGAACCAGAAGGTCCCATGATGGCAAGGAATTCTCCCTCCCGTACTTTTAGGTTGATATCGTGAAGAATCGGAACTTCCACGTCTCCAAGAATATAACTCTTTTTGACATCAATCACTTCAATAATGGGAGCTGCTGTCAATAATATTTCGTCACTCTGTGGTTTTTTCAAACGGCGCAAATCACATTTAAACGGTTCTTCATTTGAAGTAACCATGTTTTCTCCTGAGGGCAGTTGTCCTTCAAGTCTGGAATTTTCAGTTCCTGTCTCCAATATTGAATTTCCGGGAGCAGAAACATCATTAATGGATGTCTTCGTTTCCATATCTACTCCTCTATCTTTCAAATGATCTAATCAGCTCATACGTACCTAATATAGCCTAGTATAATATCCATGTTTTAAATTTCAAGTAATAGGACGAATTTTCAGGATGCTAAAACCAGAACTATAGAGAAGTAATTACTGTTTTTCGAATTAGGAGAGATCACCTATTCAGTGCCACACATGTTTTTAGTTTCTCTTAGGTTCCATCTTCGTTCAGGTTTTATATATCTGTCATACTGTGATATCTTCGGAATCCTCACAGTATGAGACTGAACTGCCAGGGAATAGGCAGTCTCTCGAGAGCTATCCAGTTAGCTTTCTATTAGAAGTTTCCTGTTATTCGGCAAAGTTTGAGTCCTTGCACCTGAGTTGTTTATAATATAGCTTTACCAGCGTACTGACAGATGTAATAGTTTCCTGTCAACCTGCCGATAAACGTTCATGTAATTTTGTTAAAGAAATTTAAGGAGTTAAACGTTAAGGAGTTACTTAGAAGCTTTGTTTAGCCATCCAGTGCCTGAATGGGCTTGTCAGGAAGATAGGATTGAAAAAGAAAAGGGCTTTTCTCCAAGCAGAACAGCCCTATTCAATGGACAGATTCTTACTCATATCTCAAAGCATCCACAGGATTCATGCGTGCAGCCTTTCTTGCAGGATATAAGCCAGCAGTTATCCCCACAAGGATAGAAATTACAATCCCGATTTCAATCAACTTTAAGGGGAAAACTGGAGGAAGATCAAGGGCACTCTCAAGAGCATAAGCTCCCAAACCACCGATTACAGTGCCTACAATCCCTCCAAAGAGACTGACCATCACAGATTCCAGCAAGAAAAGGGATAGAATATTGGAATTGCTGTAACCTACAGATTTCATTATCCCGATTTCTCTCGTTCTTTCAGTTACGGTTACAAGCATAATATTCATAATTCCTATTGAACCCACTAAGAGAGATATCAGGGCAAGAGCCAGCAGGAAAGAGTTCAAAGCATCTCCAATTATTCCTGTTTGTTCAAGAACTTCCTCCTGATTAAAGACGTAATAGGGTTTTGAATCCTCGTCACCAATTTCTCTTTCCGGAACTCCGAAATTCCGGGCTAATCTTCTATCCACTTCATCTGAAATATCACGAACTTTCTCAGGACTGTCCGCCATTGCAAGGAAAGCTCCATAGTCTTTTTCCCCGATCATCTCATTCATAGTGGAAATGGGAATGAAAACTGTCAAATCGTAGTCACTGTCCTGACTTACAACCGTTGGCTCGGAATCTTTCAATACCCCTTTTACCTTAAAGGATTTCGTCACAAGAGTGCCGTCTTCCTGTCGAAAAGCAATTTTCACAGTGCTTCTATGAGAGATTTTCTTACTGAACTCCTCGTTTGCAATATTGTATCCAAGGACAGCAGCAAAGCTGTCTTTATCCGATAGAAAAGTACCTTTTTCCATTTGCAGACCCTGGATCTCCTGAAAATCTTCATTGATCCCTGCAACATTGACACTTTTAGTTTCTGAAAGATACGTTAGATCTCCACTCATTGTCTTTCTGGGAGATACGCCTGTAATCCCTGGAGTGTTCTTCATAAGATTATACTCATTATCAAAGAAGAGATTTGGCTGCTTGCTAGCTGCAATAATAAAGTTAGAGCCTACAGAAGAAATCTCATCAGTAAAAAACTGATTAAAGCTAGCACCAAGGGATGCATTAACAACTACGGCGGCTACACCGATTACTATTCCTAACGTCGTAAGCGCAGACCTTAGCTTAGCGCTTCCTATGCTCCCAGATGCTATACGAACTGCCTGTGCAAATTTTATCATATCCCACCCCATAAATATGATGGTCAGTTGACTTTTTCTGATTAATGTTTTCTTCTTCTGTAGAACAAGAAGGCTGCGGGAACAGCAATTATGATAAGTCCGCCTGCCAGTACGGCTTTTGGACTAGATTCCGTAGATCCCGAAACATTTGTAAAGTTCAGATTGCCTACAGTATTTACATGCCTGTTGATCCCATTATTGTAATTTGCAGTGAGACTCATGTTTGTCCCTTTCTCGCTTCTGGGATTCCATGAATCATCTGCCACTGCGTTGAATTCGATAGTAAAGAGTTCGTCCGGATTCATTGGTCCTATGAAATATTCAGCAGGGAAAAATCTTATACCCTCAGCTTCGGGTTTTATGCTTACCGAATTAAACTCGTTAGGATGAGTGTTTGCAACATCAAATTCAATTGTGGATTTTCCATCGATCATTGTAAGTTCCTTTGAAGGGATTACCTTTATGTTTGAAGAGTCGACCTTTAGAGCAATGTTCTTTCTGCTATTGTAATCGAAGGAGTTACCCTCTATTGCGAGTTCAAGATTATGAGTTCCGTCTGTAGCTTCCTCTGTAACCTTTACATTGAAGGTCAGCTTGATACTGTCTCCAGGCCCCAGAATACCCATATCCCCGTAGGGGGCGTCAAGCACAACTATCCCGTCAGATAAAGGCCTTAAAACCGCAGCCTGAATTCGGGCATTGGTATCAAAATCACTACCATCAATAGTAACAGTCGGGGTGGTTGCAGTATTAGTGAGAGTTACAGTGATTGTACCCCTGTCCCCTGGCATGAAAACCTGAGGCTCCGAAACGACTTCCTTAAGTTCAACTGTACCTTTGCTGTTAAACGTTTCAGTACCTATTCGTATATCAAAACTTTTCTCACTCCAGGGACTGTCTTTACCAGTTTTTGTACGGATATCAATAGAACGTACACCTTTCTGTGCATTCTTGTCTACAAAAAGGTAAAACTCCTTTGTAGCAGTCCTGCCAGGATTGAGGGCTCCAACATTCTTTACAGCATTTGCCTGGGAATCAAGAGAGAAAGGATATTGAGGTACGATTTCTATATCAACATTGTCAGCTTTATCCCCTCCGATATTCTCCACCTGAACGGTTAGGGTCAGGTATTCTCCTATTTTTGCAGGATAGGGATTTGTCTCGACTATTGTAACTTTCAGGTTGGCTCCCCCAACAGCTGCACAGGCAGGAACTGCAAAAAGAGAGGAAATCAACAGTAGAGAAAAAAATGTTGCTATAATATTCTTCTTAATCATTTGCATATACTTCCACCTTCAATTGTATTGAATTATTCCATCCTTTACCAGGATAACTCTATCAGCATATTTTGCAATCTCAGGGTCGTGTGTAACGATTACTATTGTTCTTCCTTCCATGCTCAAATCCATAAATATTCGAAGGATTTCGGCTCCTGTTCTGGAGTCGAGGTTTCCAGTCGGCTCATCTGCAAGAAGAATCGCTGGGTCATTAATAAGTGCACGTGCGATTGAGACCCTCTGTGACTGACCTCCTGAAAGCTCTCCCGGCTTATGGTGCATCCTGTCCTCCAGCCCCATAATTTCAAGGAGTTCCCTTGCACGCTTTTTTGGATCGATACTACCTCTATAGTTGGCAAAAGTAGGGAGCAAAACATTCTCAAGAGCAGTCAGGCGCGGAACAAGATTAAAAGTTTGAAAAACAAAACCTATCTCAAGCCCCCGAAGGCGAGCAAGCTCCTGATCTGACATTCTATTTAGATCCCTTCCCCTTACAAGAACCTGCCCTTCGGTAGGCTTGTCAAGGCAACCTATAAGGTTCACAAGAGTACTCTTTCCGGAGCCAGATGGACCCATAATAGCTAGGAATTCTCCCCGTTCAATTTTAAGATTGATATCTGAGAGAACGGGAATCTCCAAATTCCCAAGTACATAGGTTTTCCTGACATTGGAAACTTCGACAATAGGAAGTCCGTCATCAGGCAAACTATTTTTGTTAATATTCACTTCCCCCTGTCACAAAGTTACTGAAATGTGATAGAAGAATCACATTGAATAATCTCAATGTTTTTACTAATTATGTAAGACAGTCCATTTTAACTTATGCTTTATTAATTTTCGCCAGAAGTTCTCATATAGAGGTATAGATATTGATTATTTGCATTGAGTGCAATGTTTCGAAATGGATCTACAAAAATATCATGAAATATTCAGCTTCCCACTTTATATAGATTTGATCAATATAAAATTAATTACTTTGCGAAAAAATATTGAAAATATAGTTAGTTAAAACAGAGACAGTGAGAACAGATAGCAGTAATTACTTCATTAGACAGGGGCTTTTTTAGAAAATTTATAACTGTTTCCTTGGATTAACCTTCATAAATTTACATTGTATTATTTATAAAGATTTCATAAAAGTCACTTGCAGACTTAGAATAGTTAAACCAATCATTTCAAATATTTTTTTATTAATACTGGGAAAACAGTCTAATATTTATATTAAAGTGTGAATAAACTCTAAACTTTTAAACATTATATAATTCTAAAAAATATATGGGTGTATGTAGAAACTTTACTCTAAACATTTAGAAACTATTATTCATAAGGAAATTAAATTCTATTGAGCTTATATAACTTGCTTTATATAGCTATATACAGTCACTGTTAGCTAAAATTTCAAACGGTGTATCTCAAAATAAGAGAAAACGCATCATAGAATATTGATAAGTGGCTGACAGGGACCTCGAAAAATGTACCATCTACAGTATACAGATATTGATATAAACATGAGATATGGAGGGAATAGAAGTGATCTTCACATTCAACTTTAGTCAATTGTTCGCATTCATGAACAATTTCTGCTTCTCAATCAAACTGTGGTAACTGAATTTCTAAAGCGGAAGAGAATAGGTCTCTACGGAGAATGGTCATAAGGCCTTATACTCCTATTGCAAAAGACCGGGTATAACGAGGGTTGAACAATCAAGAAAGGAGTGAGGGATTGAAATGATCCTAAGTTTCGAATATTCAAAGATTACAAAGTTCTTCCAGGCAGAATGCTTCAAATTCTTCTACTGCTTCTAAATAAGCTGTGAAGAAATGGGTTCTGCAGGGGAGATGAGTTATAAACCCAATTGCATAACCGGGATGTAACGTAGGACGAACAAAATAGAGAAAGGAGTGAGGGATTGAAATGATCTTAAGTTTCGAATATTCAAAGATTACAAAGATCTTCCAGGCAGAAGTTTTCAAATTCTTCTACTGCTTCTAAATAGGATGTAACGTAGGACGAACAAAATAGAGAAAGGAGTGAGGGATTGAAATGATCTTAAGTTTCGAATATTCAAAGATTACAAAGATCTTCCAGGCAGAAGTTTTCAAATTCTTCTACTGCTTCTAAATAGGCAGTGTTTGGATGAAGAGATAATAAGAATATATGAAGTTGCCTGCCCTTCGGGCAACTTCATCTTTACAAAATAAATATAATATTACCACTTTTCTACTTACTTTTTATTTTCTAATTGCTAACTCTTTTTAATAACGCTGTGATTCTGAACAAACTTATTGAGATATTAAAAAGAAACAGCGGTAAGGTTTCAGATTGGTTATGAGGGCCCTAAATTTGGGGAAAAATAATATTTTTAGAACATTATGGCTTCTGAAGGGACAATTTACCCCAGAGAAGTTAAAATTAAATTTAAAAAACGAGATGCTGGGAAATCTCATATGATAATTACAGCAAAAACTTCTGTTTCCAAATATTGGAAAACTATTATTTGTAAGGAGTTGTCATTCCTCACGTTATATGTAAATTGATAGTATACCTTAGTATTGATGCTTATATGTGAATTAAAATAGACTATCCTGATTATATTTTTTCAGGTTATCTATATAATATTCTGTAAGAGCATATATACAATCCAGATATAAGATTAAAGATACTTTAGATCCTTAAATCTTTTAGCTGGAAATATCCAAAATTGTTTATACCTCCCTGCAATCCCAAAAATTGGTTTCCGAGGGTATAACTTGGGAGTATAATAAAAATGGGAATTGAAGGAGGTTTGGAGAAAGCAGATCATATCCAAGAGATCCGAAAGTTGAGTTAAGTAAGTAGGAAACCATCAATTGAGTGAGGATAAACAAAACTACAATACTGGAGGGAATTACAATGTTCTACTATATAAGTTATACAAAAGTCACAGTGCTTGTACAGATAATAAAGTTTAAGTTGATCTATATTGGCGGCCAGGGTTTTGGCGGCTTTGGAAGATTCCTCAGATGAAACAAATAGTATATGTCTACTGTCAGCAACCGTTAGCAACCATTATTAAGTGGTGCCACAATACAGGCTCAGACTGTATGCTCAGGCAACAGTGTAGCCTGTATAATCTTTTTTTCAGAATAATTGATGATTTTCTTAAACATAGATGGAAGGATTCAAGCCTTTTCCTGAATACTAATACTATCATTAACTAAATAACATGAAAGTTCAGCTGCACAAATTTTTAATGTAAGTTCTTTTTTGAGTGCGATTAATGATCCATCGAATGGTTAATCTTGGCGTAAATAGTAGATGACCCTGACATAAAAATGGAAATGTCAGGGATTTTTGAAAAACAATCAAAAAATTGTAAAGTATAGAAAAATTTAAATTTTTGAGAAATAGAGAGCTTGAATTTTGAAAATGAGAGAAGTTTAGGTTTTTGAGATGAGAAGAGGTTTTACTATTTTAATTGATTATACTAGGTGAAACATCTCTGTGGAACCGTCTATAAACATTTTTATCATCAAATTTAACCGCCATCAGATAATCGATGTAGTGAACTGACATTATAGGCAAGGCTATAAACTTTCATAAGCACCCCATATTTACGATCGTTTCAGATTCTATAATCATAAATGACAGAACTCCGTCTAAGCATCATAAATACAAGATCAATAGCTTGAAAATTTATGTATTATTTTTATATTGTAAATTTTTAAAATGAATTGCCTGCGGTTTGAGATATAGTAAAAATGCTCCTGTTTTCTCTAGTAATAGTAGATCTAAACCGAATGATGGAAATGAAAATGAATCCTTAACTTAAAATTACATTAGGGATGGATCTGCCGCATATAGCCTCTAACAGTATGATACTATTCACGCTTCAGAGAAAGCATGAGAGTTTGAAGTCCTTAGTCCAGAAAGGGTTTCCAGGCCTAAATGATTCTTCCAATATCCTGCTAGAAAAAGGGTCAGACTCAGAGCCCCCAGGAGAGAAATTACTTACACAATTATAATCGTTACTTATATAATTCGAATTGAGTGATTAAGCACGTTAAAAAGCCTGGATTACTCGGAAAACAAGAACTTAACTGCATGTTTTTAATTATAACCTTAAGCACTTTTCTGAATTATAGAATTAGGATTGTAAACTTACAATTAAAATTTGGGAATAAGATTGCCTGTTAGACAAGCAATCTTTATAATTTCCATGGTAAAAAATCGAGGGGAATAAGGATATACATACTTATATATCCACCTTATTAAACCTCCACATAGCAGCAGATAGCATTGTAAGGGCGAAGAAAATGAGGCCCAGGAAAGAGAAGGTGATATCTGCGGTTGTATAAGCATAGTGATTCCCCATTACAGAGAAATTGGATCCTAAAGCAAAATAACGGATCCCATCTGCCAGCAGCGTAAGTGGGTTAAACATTGAAAGAAACTTGAGTATAGTAGGAAATGAGTCGATAGGATAAAGGGCGTTACTTATAAAGAAAAGAGGCATGCTGAGCAGGGTAAGGATTGACTGCATCCCTTCAGGATTTTCAATAGTAATCGCAATGGAACCCGAGAGGAAAAGGAATCCCAGAGTAAAGATCGCTACCAGTAGCATAATTCCCAAGATTGCGATAAAGGTCTCAGCAAAGCTATATCCATTAAAGAAATCCATTCCTATAAGTTTCCCAAATCCTATTATTATAAAAGTTTGAATAAAGGCCTTGGTCACACCTGAAAGCCCAATCCCGAGAATTATGTGGAACCTGGGAACCGGGCTTGCCAAGGTTTCCCTCAAAAGGCTGAACTTCTTATCAAACATAAGGGTTGTGCCCCCAAACAGGCTGCTGAACAGGACGTCCATTGCAATTATTCCTGCGCCCATATACGAAAGGTAATCTACTACAGGAACTCCGGATGCACTGGAAACAAGCGAAGTTAATTTGTCAAAACTATCTGACATAGCAAGCCCGAAAAACCCCAACCACATCACAGGCTGGATCAGTGAACTGAAGAGTACCGATTTAAATCTAAAAAATTTCACCATTTCTCTCCAGTATATGGCATGAAATTCGAAGTTCATTCAGAAATTCCCCCCTATTTCTGTTCCTTGCTGTTTTCCATTCTCATCGCCTTCTCTTAATCCATGACCTGTGTAATGAACAAAAACATCATCCATTGAGGGCTTTTTAATATTCACAGTTGTAATATCTATCCCTTCTCCCCGCATTTTTTCCATAATTTGAGGAAGTGCATGAGTAACATCTTCCCCTATTATGACTCTAAGAGACTTAGTATCTTCTGTTACGCTTTTTACTGATCTAAGAGACCTTAAAATCTCTGCAGCAATTTTATTATTAGTAGTTTCTAGGTAAATAAGGTCTTTACCAAGTTTATTCTTTAATTCATCCGATGTTCCGGTGACAATTATTTTTCCATGATCAATTATGCTTATTCTGTCGCTCAACTGGTCTGCTTCTTCCATATAGTGTGTTGTCAGAAATATGGTTGTGCCTTCTCTCTTAATCTCTCTAAGATATTCCCACATTTTCATTCTCGTCTGGATATCGAAACCCACAGTCGGTTCATCAAGAAAGAGGACTGCGGGTTTTGTCATTAATCCTCTTGCAAGTTCAAGCCTTCGCTTCATACCACCACTGAGATCTTTTGCCAGGGTATTCCTTTTACTTTCCAGATCTGTCAGCTTTAAGAGCTCCTCGATGCGTTCTTTTCTTTCCTTCTTTGACATGGAATAAATTTTACCGTGATATTCAAGGTTTTCAGATACTGTCATCTCATGATCAAGGCAAAGCATCTGGAAAACAATGCCTATTGATTTTCTTACAGATTTTGGTTCTTTTGCGACATCATACCCATTGACCCTGGCCTCCCCCTTCTGGATCTTTTTCAGCGTTGTAAGAATATTAATCACGGTGCTCTTGCCCGCCCCATTTGGACCAAGAAACGAGAAAATTTCCCCCTGTTTTACATTAAAGCTTATGTTATCGACTGCTTTTATAGAACCATATGAATGTTCAAGATTATTTACTTCTATGACATTTTTGGTCATTGATAAATCAACCCCTTCCCTCTACCGTATCAGATCACTCCTGTCATTTATACTAGATCCGATTATTAGATCTGTTAACCCCATTATTAGACCCCCAATCTATAATGGGTATGGATTTAGTAAGCAGATTGTTGTAACAATTGAGTTTGGATAAATATCTTAATAGTTTTACACAAGTAGTTATGCTTCTGATGGTTTATATAAATAGGAAATAAAGATTCTAAACTAACTTCTGATAAGCTCCCCATTTTCCGTTTAGACGTTTCAAAGATACCAGATAGATTGTCGAAATCAATTTCACTTATTGAAATATCCCCCCAATAACTTCTCCTTTTGTTTTTTATTGAGAAACCTCTTCCTTATTAAACTTAAGGTAGAAGACTAAAAATATAAGAAAGATAACTTTATATCATGGGACATGCCTCAAGACGAGCTTCCATTAAGTTTAAATTCAAATTCCTTTTAAAAATAATTGTGGATATATATTAATATTACTCCCAGTTAAAGAACAGATTTCGCACTATGTAAAGTAATTTTCCGTTTCAAGAATTAATGCTATCTTTTACCCACAAGTATCTCATACTCCAAATAATACTCTAACGAGCTTTATAATTTAAAGAGTTTATCTATATAAAATATATAAACATGAAATATATTCTAATGAGATTAAATAAAAACTAAGGCTCCTAATACCAAATGCTTAGAAATTTTTATACAGAGTAGGATTATATGAATTCAAATAATGAGTTTGAATAAGATCTTCCTCACAAATTTACTTGTTTAAAATGAATTTATCTGGGTTGAAGCTTATATAAACAAATCTCCAGCTTGCATATTTTAAGGATGTTCGATTCGGGTATTTGGAGAAGAATATAAATACATTAATCGGTGATGTTATTTTGGGATAGATAATAGCAAATACTTTGAAAATCCATTAGCATCAGTGCATATCCTTACAACGAGATTTAGAACCTGCAAATTGAAGTAATTCCTTCAGGAGTGGAAAAGAAAGATATTACTTTTAAATTATCAAAAACAACTTCTACATAAAGCTACCAAGGAAGGTACTGGGTATGCAGACCGTTATATATCTGCTGCCCAGTAAGCCCGGAAAAAAGGGTGCTAATTATCCAAAAGCATATTTAAAGTAAAAGTGATTTATCAGCAGGCTTTTGAAAAAGCAGTGGACATAAAAACTGATTGAGTAAAGGAATTTCACGGCAAATCTTTTAAAGGGGAGAGAGTGCAATGGACAGTACTATACCCAGAATATTGAAAACTCCAATACTAGCAATGTATCACGATGACAGACGCCAGCTTCTTACTCTGGAAGTTGAACTTCCCGATGTAAAAAGTGAAAACATAACGCTTTTGATGCATGAAAATAGCTTCTACCTTAAAGCTTTCAGTGAAACGGTAGAGTACTTCGGGTCATTCTTTCTAGATGGACCCGTTGATCCAGAAAAAGCAACCGCTGTCAATGAAAAAGGCATGCTTACTATCAAAGCTCCCTATAAAGAGAGCTTCACGTGTGCAAGATACGTTCCGATTCAGTAACTCAACAAGAGATGAACTATCGGAAAAATAATCTGAAAAACTAATTTTGCACCCTATTAATCGTTATTATATTTTCTGAATAAGATAATTTTGATTGAGAGCGGTTTGCGCAGAGGAAATATTATGAAAATAATAAAATGCGGGGATCTGGGGTTCAAGTGTAACTTTATGGCTGTTGGTAGCAAATTGGAAGAAGTTGAAAATGCTATTTTAGATCATATAGAAAAACAGCATGGAAAAGAACTTCAGAGTATGTCCGAAGATGACCGTCGTCATTTGAAGCATCGGATATCGACCCTTCTGGGAAGAAGTTGCGGCTGTGGAGCTCTGTAATATAAACCTCCAGTTACGCGTTAAGAATCCAGAGATAGTAGTTAAGCAGCATAGCGAAGCTAACCCAAAGGATATAGGGGAGCAGCAAATAAGAAGCTGTTTTTGAAACTTCCATGAATTTCACTATTGTCAGAAAAATTGCAAGCCATAGCAAGATAATCTCGATAAAAGCATAGTAGGGGGATTGTAGCCCAAAGAAAATAAAAGACCATAGGGCATTAAGGATTAACTGAACACAGAAAATAAACATCGCCATCTTGACCCCCTCTTTTTGGAGCCCTTTTTCCCACACAAGGTAAAATGAGATTCCCATAAGCGTATAAAGCGTAACCCAGGCTGGAAAGAAGACCCAGGATGGAGGACTGAAAATCGGCTTTTGCAGTAAAGGATACCAGTTCTCTAGAGATGAAGCTGTAAACACCGAGCCTATTGCCCCTGCAAACTGGCAGAGCAAGATAGAAACGAGAAGTTTGAAAAAATTAATCTTTTTAACCATACTATACCCGGAAATTATTCTGTATTCCAACCATTATAAATATTAAGTTTAAAAGGAAAGCTTTAAAATTTTTTTCCTTATAGTTTACAGTCTTTTTGCAAATATGTGCTGTCAGAAAAAAACTTAAATTGCGTTAAGAGATCGAATCTTTTGGTAGCTTTAACGACTTTATACATACTAGATTAGAAATATGTTCAACAGAGTGGGATAAGGCATACGACTATTTTTACGTGTGACATATTTTTCGATAATCTAATAGGTTAATGCTTTATGGAGGCATAGGAAAGTTATATATATTTTCAGATAGGTAATAGGATACCTAGTGGGTAGTTATCTAAGGTACATTTATGGATGGAAATCAAATGGTGCAGACAAAAAAGTGTACAACCAAAGAAGATGTAATAGAGACTGTAAATGAAAGAGACGTAAAGTTTATCCGGACCCAGTTTACGGATATACTCGGCACCATTAAAAGCTGGGCAATTCCAGTTGAACAGCTGGAAGAAGCTTTCGAAAACGGGGTAATGTTTGACGGATCATCCATCCAGGGCTTTACAAGGATTGAGGAGTCTGACATGAAACTTGTACTTGACCCATCGACTTTCAGGATTCTTCCCTGGAGACCTGCAACCGGTGCAGTAGCCAGGATACTCGGAGATGTGTATCTGCCTGATGGCCGGCCTTTTGAGGGAGACCCTAGATATGTGCTTAAGAGCGCAATTGCAGAAGCCGAAGAAATGGGGTACTCAATGAATGTAGGTCCTGAACTGGAATTTTTCCTTTTCAAACTTGACGCAAATGGAAATCCGACCACAGAACTTACGGATCGGGGGGGATACTTCGATTTCGCACCCCTTGATCGGGCACAGGATGTGCGCAGAGATATTGACTATGCTCTCGAACATATGGGCTTCCAGATTGAAGCCTCCCATCATGAAGTAGCACCTTCCCAGCATGAGATTGATTTCAGGTTCGGGGATGTACTCAGTACTGCAGACAATGTTGTAACTTTCAAATACGTGGTAAAATCGATCGCATATCACAAAGGCTATTATGCCACCTTTATGCCAAAGCCTCTCTTCGGAGTAAACGGCTCAGGCATGCATACCAACCAGTCTCTATTCAAGGATGGCAAGAATGCGTTCTATGATCCAGACACTCCTGCCCAGCTTTCTCAGGAAGCCATGTACTACATTGGTGGTCTACTGGAACACATAAAGGAATTTGCAGCAATCACAAATCCGGTTGTTAACTCCTATAAGAGAATTGTGCCCGGATATGAAGCACCGGTTTATATCACCTGGTCTGCAAAGAATAGAAGCTCCCTGATTCGTATTCCTGCGACCCGAGGCAATGGGACAAGAGTAGAACTGAGATGCCCGGACCCGGCCTGTAACCCATATCTTGCTTTTGCCCTTATGCTCAGAGCTGGAATTGATGGGATAAAGAATGAGATCGACCCGGGGGAGCCTACTAACGCGAACATCTTCCATCTGACAGAGAAAGAGCGAGAGGAGAGAGGTATTCGCTCCCTGCCTGCAGATCTCAAGGGGGCAATTGACGAAATGCGAAGCAGTAAATTCGTAAAAGAAGCACTTGGAGAACACGTTTTCAGTCACTACCTCTGTGCTAAAGAAATGGAATGGGACGAATATAAAGCAATCGTTCACCCCTGGGAACTTGACAAATATCTTCATATGTTGTAATCTTACCAGCTCCTGGAACCCATGATATCAAAATTCACTGAAGCAGATTGAAAAAAATTCATTCAGAAGGCACCTTCGGAAAGATGTGTCCCAGATTTATAAAAAAATCCAATAGATCAGAGAAGAGTCTTCTCACTCAATCAGTTAGTTCCCGTTCAACCGGTTAACACCCGGTTCAACAAAAGATCATAACACATTGTGCTTTGCTGGTTTCCCTTAAGAATTTTTAGCTGGAAAAAGAAACATATATATATTGTCAAATAGGTACTAAATTACTTGCTTCCCTTAGTGATAACCCTCTCAATGTATGTTAAGAAATGAAACCATATATGGGAGCGCTATTAATCACTCACATTAATTAGATAATTTAGATGAGACAAATTTAGTTAAAGCTCCTCAAATCGCGGAAACTGGCAAAAACTATCCCTGAAACCCAGTTTTTCCAGCTGGCAAGTTTTTTGAACTATTTCTCAAAAATGAGCCGTAAAAATAATCCAGAAAGTTATTGATGAATATACCACGTTACGTTCATTCCTATCCATTTCCAGAGTGATAAAAATGTGTGGAATAATAAGCTTAATAGACCGAACAAAGTCCAGAATGGACGGGTCGAGCATAAAAGCTGCCCTCAGCCTCATGAATGAAAGAGGTAGTGGAGATGGGGCAGGATACGCTGCATATGGAATTTATCCAGAATATGCAGATTACTATGCTCTTCATGTTTTCTTTGACAATCTAGGTGAACCAAAAAGGAAGGTAGACGAACTCCTTGAACAGTGGGGAGAAATTGCCCACCAGGAAGAGATCCCGACAACCCCTCAGCCGGGCATGAAGAAAGTGCACATCCCATGGAGATACTTCTTTAAGCCCTCAGAAGACCTGATGGCAGAGAGGATGGATTCTGAGAATGATGTTGTCACTTACATAGTTATGGAAGTAAATACCAGCATAAAAGGAGCTACAATCTTTTCCTCAGGAAAAAATATGGGTGTTTTCAAAGCTTCCGGCTGGCCCGAGGATGTGGCAAACTTTTACAGAATTGAGAGCTACAAAGGATATATCTGGCTTGCCCATAACCGTTATCCTACAAATTCCCCTGGCTGGTGGGGAGGTGCTCATCCTTTCAATCTGCTTAACTGGTCAGTAGTGCATAATGGAGAAATTACCTCTTATGGCACAAACCGGCGCTATGTCGAAGGATACGGATACAAGTGCGCCCTGTTTACTGACACTGAAGTTGTAGCTTATCTGTTTGACCTGCTTGGAAGACAGCATGGACTGTCACATGAAATGATTGTCAAGGCTTTAACTCCTCCTTTCTGGGACGATATAGACCGGATGCCAGCAAAAGAGGCAGAGTTGAACAAGGCAGTCCGCCTTACCTATGGACCTGCCCTCATGAATGGACCCTTCGCAATTGTGGTCGGATCAGAAGATGGTATTGTCGGCTTTACTGACAGGATTAAATTGCGCCCTCTTGTAGTTGGTGAGAATGGAAATCGGCTCTACATTTCCAGTGAAGAAGCCGCAATAAGGATCATTGACCCCGAAGTTAAAAATATATACACTCCCAGGGCAGGAGAACCAATAGTAGTGAGGTTTATTGAATGACGCTTGGAAGCGTGCCCACAAAATTTAAGGTAAGCATTGACCGCGACCAGTGTATGGACTGTGGACGCTGTATTGAGAATTGTTCTTACGGCGTTTACAGGAGAGAAGGCGACAGAATCCTAGTGGAATCCAGAAAATGTACAGCCTGCCTCCGATGCGTTGCTATGTGTCCGAGGGACGCAATTACACTTACAGAGAAACCTGTTGACTATCGTAGCCACCCCCTCTGGACCAGAGAAGTAAGAGAGGATATTATTAATCAGGCTCGCAGCGGAAAAATTATTCTTTCAGGAATGGGAAACGCCAGGGATTTGCCAGTTGTCTATGACCGCCTTCTCCTTGACGCCTGTCAGGTTACAAACCCGAGCATTGACCCCCTGAGAGAACCTATGGAACTCAGGACTTACATAGGAAAGAAACCATCCAGACTCAAGTTCAGGAAGACCAAGAGCGGAGACATAGAACTTGAGACAAAACTGGCTCCAAACCTCAAACTCAATACTCCAATCATGATTGGACATATGAGTTTCGGAGCTATCAGCCTTAACTCCCACCTCAGCATGGCAAAAGCTGTAAAAGAGACAGGAACCTTCATGGGAACAGGAGAAGGAGGTCTGCATAAAGAACTCTACCCCTACCAGGACCGTATGATTGTTCAGGTAGCATCAGGCCGTTTTGGGGTCAATATTGACTATCTAGAAAGAGGAGCAGCCATTGAGATAAAAATCGGTCAGGGTGCGAAACCGGGTATCGGAGGACACCTGCCTGGTGAAAAGGTGAACGAAGAAGTCTCAAAAACCCGTATGATTCCACTTGGTAGTGATGCGATCAGCCCGGCTCCTCACCATGATACTTACAGCATCGAAGATCTTGTCCAGCTAATTCGAAGTCTCAAAGAAGCAACCGAATGGAAAAAGCCTGTCTTCGTGAAAATTGCAGCCGTGCATAATGTAGCTCCAATTGCAGCAGGTATCGCCCGCTCCTCTGCAGATGCAGTGGTAATTGATGGGTTCCGAGGTGGAACCGGAGCAACCCCCAAGGTATTCAGAGATCATGTGGGAATACCGATTGAAGCTGCAATTGCAAGTGTTGACCAGAAACTCAGTGACCAGGGCGTAAGAAACGAGATCTCGATTATTGCAAGCGGTGGAATAAGAAGCAGTGCAGACCTTGCTAAATCAATTGCACTTGGTGCGGACGCTGTGTATATTGGTACTGCTGCACTTATTGCTCTGGGCTGCAGAGTCTGTGGTAATTGTTATAGAAATCTCTGCCCATGGGGCATTGCTACCCAGGAGCCACATCTCATGAACAGAATCGACCCTGAAAGAGGTGCAGCCCAGGTTGCAAACCTGATCAAGGGCTGGACTTTAGAACTCGGCGAACTTATGGGCGCTGCAGGCATTAACAGCATTGAAAGCCTGCGTGGAAATAGAGATCGCCTGCGTGGATATATGCTGGATGAAGGAATGCTTAAAATCCTGGATGTACTGCCAGTGGGAGCCTGATTGAGATGAAGACGGTAAGAATTAATGCAAAAAGTATGCATTACACCCCCCTGAACCAGAAGATCCGGGCTGCAGTTGCGGACGGAGCAGAGGAAATTATACTCGATAATGTGCTTGGACAGCGCTTTATAAGTGGTGGATTAAAAGGCAACGTCCGGGTAATAATTAACGGAGTCCCCGGTGGGGACCTGGGGATGCTCATGAGCGGGCCGACATGTATTGTAAATGGGAACGCTGAACACGCTCCTGGCAACACTATGGACAGCGGCATGCTTGTAATTCACGGAAGCGCAGGAGATGCAGTTGCCCACAGCATGCGAGGAGGAAAAGTCTTTATAAAAGGCAACATTGGCTATCGGGGAGGCATCCACATGAAACAGTATGAAGTGGAAGCCAGACCTGTACTTGTAGTCGGTGGTACAGCCCACTCCTTCCTCGGAGAATATATGGCAGGTGGTCTTGTGCTCGTACTGGGCATCGGTAAGGACAAAGCGATGATAGATAGGGGTATAGGAAGCGGAATCCATGGTGGAGAAATTATCATCCGTGGAGAAGTGGATGATTACCTGCTTGGAATAGGAGCCAAGAAGTTCGAGTTTACCGAGAGCGATCTTGAACGCATTGCCCCGATTATAAAGACCTTCTGCGAGCAGTTTGGATATAACCCTGCAGAGTTCCTGAATACCAGCTACACGAAGATCGGACCTGCAAGCAGCCGGCCTTTCGCAGGCAAATATGTCTGGGAGTGATGAGAGATGGCAGAACAAAAACCAATAAGCAAAAATTACCTTGATCTCAAATCAGAAGTCTGGGACGAAGGCCTTTGTTCAGGCTGCGGGGCCTGCATTGCAGTCTGCCCTGCTGATTCCCTGTACTTTGAAACCGGCGATGATTCTACACACCCAAAGAGCAATAACTACTGTAAAGCCGCTGTTGATGGAGTCCCCTGCGGAGCCTGCTATGAAGTTTGTCCTAGACTCGATGAACAACCCTCAAGCCTGCTCGGGGATTACCTGGAAATCACTGCCGGAAGAGCCGAGTTCGATATCCCGAAAAAACAGAGCGGCGGAGCAGTCACAGCAATCCTTGTAAACGCGCTTGATACAGGCCTTGTAGATGCCGTGGTTACGGTTACGGAAGATCCCTGGACTCTTAAGCCGCATTCCATGGTAATAACCAGAAGTGAAGCCCTTATCGGTCAGGCAGGAAGCCGTTACAACTGGTGGGTTCCTCTTGTTTCTTCCCTCAAGGAAGCAGTCGTAAACAGGAAGTACAGAAACATTGCAGTTGTCGGAGTTCCCTGTGTCGTCCAGGCAGTCCGCAAAATGCTTGAAACCGACCACCAGCTTGTGCAACCATACAAAAAATCCATCCGTTTCGTTTTCGGGCTTTTCTGCACGGAGAGTTTCGACTATGAAAAACTTATTGCAGGCAAGCTGAAAAGCGAGTACGCCCTTGAGCCTATGAAAGTATGCCGTATTGACGTTAAGGGCAAGCTCGAAATTACCTTAAACGATGGGATACAGTATGTAATCCCTCTTAACGAACTTGAGGACACTGTCCGCCCAGGCTGCGGCGTCTGTACGGATTTTACCGCTCTTAAAGCCGATATTTCTGCCGGGTCTGTTGGAAGCTCGGACGGCTATACTACCCTTGTCGTCCGCACGCTCGTAGGACAGCACCTACTTGAAAGTGCAATTGCCAACAAGAAACTGAGCGTCGGCGGTGAAGTCAGCACCGGCATAATTGAAAAGCTTGCAAAGAAAAAAATGATAAGAAAACTGGAATAAACTACAGAAACTTAAAAGATGAAGCTTTAAACTTCATCTTCATTCATTCTTTTTTGAGAACTCATTAAGCTTCAGGAAAAAGATTCTGCTATATTAAGCAACTCTGCCTTATCGAGAGAAGAGACAATAGTGACTTCAAGCTCTTCATTTTTCCAGGTCAGAGCTTTCATATTTCCACCAAATATCGGAGAAATCGTACCGTTCATGTTATTTACCTGAATATTTTCTCCTTCACTTCCAAAATTCTGAATTTCAGATAAACCTTTTTCAGAAACGCTTTCGATGATACGTATTTCATTGTCTCCTTTTGTATACACGAGGGTGATTTTTTCGTAATGCTGACCTGCAAAAACACTGAAACCACTATGGACAAAAATTGAATAAGGCGTATCCGTGCTGGAAGAGATAATTGAATAATCAAACTCATAGCCCTCAGGGAGATATTCAGGAGTGAGTATTTTAAAATCAATAAGCTCCTTTGCCTCTTCAAATGTCATTTTTTTAGGTTCACTTTTTAGATCTTCAGGCCCCAGTACTTTTACCTGCGCGCCATCTGGAACTTTAAATTCAAATTCAAAGTCTGGGATTCCAGCATTCAATTTCACATCCCGGATTTCTATCTCAAGATAAGGATTCCCTTCATTGTCATACAGTTCATACCTGATGAGCATCCAGTTTTCGCCGTCAACCCATATTTTTGATTTCCATTGGAACAATTCATTTTTCTCGGAAGGGGTGAGCTCAAGTACATACGCGTTTTTCCCATCGATATTCTCAGTCCCTAGGAGGGAAGGTAGTTTCCCATTAAGAATAATTCCATTTAAAAACTCAGCATAAACATCAGGCTCGAAGAGTTTCAAATCATTAAAATCATCATAAATCTCTGTTTTGAAAACAGTCCCAGGCTCGGAATTATAGATCCACTGGAAATCTCCGTCAGATATCATGATTACTTCCGTATCTTTATCCGGACTTAAAATAGTCGTTTTCATTAAATCGGATTTTTTCCATATAATTTCATGCACTTCTGGATTCTGTCGCCTTGAAGTTGAATTTACATACATGGTAAAAGAATAGTCTTCAAGACTGTCCACTTCCATCTGCATGTTAGACACAATTTCTTCAACATTGAGTTGAGTGTTAGATGAAACTTCTTCGGCACCGGACTCTTCTGCGCAACCTGAAATAAAAATGGGGAGGGTTATCAGGGACAGGGTGAGCAGTAAATATCTTTTGGAATTAATCTTCATTTATTTACCCCAATTTAAAGACATTTTGTATTAATTCTATCTTCCAAGAGATCCCACACGGCTTATATTTTAAATAATAGGTAGAAATTTAGATTTACACCCATCCAGCTTTTGAGTCTAACCTATTAGCTCGAAATCAAGATATTATAGTTTAGATAATCCCAAATACCAATCTGGAGGAGTGTAAATTCAAAATAGATACTCAACATTGCCTTTTCAACACATCAACTTTCAAAAATTGAGTTTAAATAACACAATTGCAGGAGCCCTCTTGAATTGCGATTAAAGTCTTTACAGGCAGATATGCGTAACATCTTGCTTCCAATTTCACGTTTGTCCTGTAGTTCCCACTGCTTGGTACATCGATCATCTCTGCCCCGGAAGCTGTACATGAGCTTGGAACCTGGTGAACGATTGCAGGCAAATTAATTGGTTCACTTATCCAAATTGTTATTTTCATCTCACAAGGGGCAGGAAAAGGAAATTCTTTAGAAGTTGTTTGACAGCCACTTACAAACCATGATACATTCATGTATCGACTTCCATTAGGACGCTGGTATAATTTGGAAGAAAACTTTAGATATATGTCTCCAGTACCATCTAGATATTCTCTAGTGCAGCTATTTATAAGTGTATCTGCTAAAACAACGTTTGGCTCTAAGAGTTCACTTTTTTGCTTTTCACACATATTATGCACTTCTTTTCTTTACTCCAGAGACAGGATCAAGCAAACCTTAAGTGCTCTTAAAGCTATCATTTACTTGCCACAGCGCATGTAAAGTTCAAATGTGTTCTGGAAGGTTTGTTTGAACTTCAAATTCAAAGATAATTTTAAACTTTTTCTATAAATTTATTGTGATGATGAATGATTCATCAGTCTGATTAACACTCATTAAACCACTTCTTTCTTATCGAGAACAACAGAATTTTAGAGTTCTAATCGACGTTTGAAATTTGACCTGCTTTTAGCAAATAATCTTGATTCCCTTTTCTTCACTAAACCATAAAACTAACAAAAAACATAGCAACGTACATGCCCAACAAAAGAAAAGAATAACGCCAAAACAATTTGGTAAGGAAGTAATAATATCTCGAAATGTAAGGTTAGATATAACTCTTTCTCATCAAAAAGTAAACAAAAATTATCGTAATATATCCACCGACTATATTGAAGGAATAAGTAACAGTAATATTAAATAAAAAACTTATTATTGTTATAAAAAGCCACAGTACAAAGCCTATTAATGCGCTTTTCATACCGATAATATCGCGATTTTTTTCAATCCTGCTCATGTTCTTACTACATAATGAATAGTGTCCAAAAATTAAAAAAAATAAAATAAGACCCGCTACAAGCCATTGATCTATTTGACCCCAATATTGAGCCTTGATTATCTTGTTGCCATCTACAAGGACCGCTTCTGAAAAAAACAACATTTTTATTTTATCTATAAATATGAGCCAAAAATAAAATAATACAAGTCCAAATAAAACTCCGACTACTTCAGGAGCTTTATTTAGAGCTGATCTCATATATACCATATAATAAAGCCTCTTAACATGAATTCGCGACCATTAAATCCCGTGCATTTTCCAAATACATCCTAAAGTTTCATAATATATTGCTATACACTTATTAGAATTTATATCTTTTATTTCCATTACAGTTTCTGCACAACATAATCGCATCAAGCAATATATCTATCTAAAATTTTCAGAAAAGAAAGATGCCGTTTTCAGGCATCTGGAAATAAGATTATCCAGCTGATAAGGAACCTCCCTACATGCTTGATTCGAAATTAAAATACAGGAATCAAGCCCGGATTGTTCCCTGTAATGCATTCTCCACCTTTAGCAGTCACTATAAAAGTGTTCTCGATTCCTACCATTCCGATGTTTTCAATCCCTTTTTTAGGTTCCAGGGCAAATACCATTCCTTCCTGAAGGGGTTCATCAAAACCTTCTGCGATTACAGGAGTTTCATCAATTAGCAGTCCGACTCCGTGCCCGAGGAATTTTACTTTACGGTCGCCAAAACCCATAAAGTTTTGCAGGAATTCTGAATCAAGCTTATTCATGATTGTAGTGTAGATTTCTGAGGGAATTGTGCCGGGTTTTAACATTGAGGCAGCTTCGTTTTGTATAGCCACACATTTATTATGGGCATCTATGGCATGTTGTGGAAGGGGAGAGCCAAACATATATGTCGTGGTTTTATCCGTGTGATAACCATCAACCCCACATCCGACATCAACAAAGACAAGGTCTCCTTTCCTCAATTTTCTGTCACGGCTGCCTAGCACAGGTGCTGCAGGGCATAACCCGTACTTCCCTCCGGGCCCGTTAAAATAAGTCGGATAGATGGAGCTTTCACCAAAACAGACATTTCCCAGAATCATTTCTGTATCAAACATGCCAAAACGGCATGCTCCGTGATGACCTTCTTCTACAAGAACTGAAAACAATTTGGTTGCCAGGTCGCTTTCACTCATTCCTTCCTGCAGCATTTCAGGTACAAGCTCTTCCAGCACATGCTGGTGAATCCTGCCGGCTTCTCTTATCAGGGAAAGTTCATATTCGCTTTTTATTGCTCTGACAGCACAAATCTGGGGGTCTACGGGTTTGAAATTATTAAAAGGGAAGTATTTCTGGAATCTCTGGTACAGAGCCAGAGGAACTACCTCCGTTTCCAGGTATACCGTATCCGGAAGCACATTTATACTTTTTGCAGCATCACGAAAGCTATTCATAGGTTCTATGCTGGGAAAAAGAGATTCGTCCAAGGCTCTTTCATAACTGCGGCGTGCCCATAAGGTTGCTTCCCCGTGCCTGGGAATAATTAACATTCCATCCTGCATTGTACCCGTAAAATAATAAAGGTTTATTTTACTGAAGATGACAGCTATCTCCCATTCTGGATTTGAGATATCCATTTGCTTTCTAAAATTATACATGCGATTTTTCAGTTCGGTTAAAGGTACTTTCTTAATCATAAGGGTCCCTTTTACTAATATATCAGTTGTCAATTATAGAAGTGTAACCTGTAGTGGGGAATATAATGGGAAATTATAATGATGTATAAATGTACATAATAGATATGCATAATAACTGTTATTCCTCGTAACAAAAACTTTATTTCATTCTGGTTTTCTCGCAGGATTTCTTATTCCCTACCCCAGTAATTGTTACTTCTCCAACAAAAATTTCTATTTCTTACATCGCTCACTTAAAAAGATAGAAAGGATTTTCGAGGTAGTAGAATTTCAGTTCACTTTTGAAAACAGAAAAAATAATTAGAAAGGAAGCAAATTAAAAGGATACAAATTAAAAAGTAGCAATTAAAAGGATACAAAAGGGCTTTTTGATAAGGGGTTATCATGTTAGGAAAATTCGAAGGTCTTATTGAGAAGGCTTCAGAGATGGGGCTCAAAGCTTATTTCGTGAATGCAGGGGATATTCCGGTTGAGAACAGGATTGCCCTGAAATGTGCTTACGGTTGCAGAGGTTATGGAAAGAGGTTGAGCTGCCCTCCTCATATCATGACGGTGGAGGATTTCAGAAAAATTATAGGGGAATACAGCAGCGCGCTTCTACTTGTCGATGAACGCGATACTTCACAGATTCCAGATATACTGGAAGCCTGGGGAGAAATTCGTAAGGATTCTTTCCATAAAATGTTGGAACTTGAATATGAAGCCTTCAGGGAAGGTTTCACTTTTGCCCATCTCCTGAGACCCGGCTCCTGTAACGAGTGCGATATATGTAACCTTGAAAAGTGCATAAAACCGGAATTGAGACGCTTTGCACCTGAAGCTGTAGGAATAAACCTTCAGAAGGCAATGGAAAAAGCAGGACTTGTACTTGAGTTCTGCAAGCCTGAGAGAACTACATGTGTCGGGGTTTTGCTGCTTGAATGAAAACTCGGGTAACAGGATTTTGAAGAAATACACTGCATACATCTCAAAACTTCTCCAATTTAACAGGGGTATTGAGGGGAAGAGAAGAAGTATGTGAGAGAAGTGAGGCTAATAATTAAGCTTCTTAATTCTGGAAATTCACTATTGAAGACAGAAGTTATATTAACTCTCGGATATATTTTATGGAAGATATAGCAAACTGGAGGTATAGTTCAAATTGGATTCTGAGAAATTGAAAATAGCTGTCCTGGGAGGAACCGGAAACATAGGGGAGGGTATGGTGCTCAGGCTGGCACTTCAAAACCTTATGGCTGAAGGTGTAAAAAACGAGGTAATTATAGGGTCCAGATCCAGGGAAGCAGCCGATGAAGCCGCAAAAAAAGCTTTATCCGAACTTGAGAACTGCGGATTTGATACATCCGAAACAAGCGTAACAGGAAGCAGTAACCTTGAAGCCGCACAGGTTGCTGATGTAGTAATCCTTACTATTCGTTTTGACCATGTTTTACCTCTGCTGAATGAGATTCAGGAGGCTATTGAAAATAAGATTCTTATCACTCCAGTAGTCCCGATGGTAAAGGAAGGAAATTTATTCGTATATAAGCCCCCGGAAGAAGGCTCAGCCGCCCTTGCAATTCAGAAAAGAGTCCCGTCTTCTACGAAAGTTGTGGCAGCCTTCCATAATATCCCTGCAGGGAAATTGAGGGATATAGTAAAATGCAAGGCTGTACATGACGCAATAGTATGCAGTGATGACGAAGAAGCAAAGAAGCTGGTCATGGAGCTTACAGAGCATATGGGATGCCTGAAGCCCCTGGATGGAGGACCTCTTAAACAGGCAAGCACTATTGAATCGCTTACACCACTGATGATAAACCTTGCAAGGCTTAATCAACTTAAAGACCTGGGAATAAATTTTTCCTGATAGGACCTTGCAAAAAGATGAAAAATATACAGAAAAAAGAACGATGAAGGGATAATTTTAAATCCGAGAGAATGAACACCGCTTAGAAAACTTATTTTTATATAATAGAAGATATAATATATCTAAAGGCACAGATGATGAATCAAATAATAATCTCTGCCTGAAGGTACAATTTATAATTCACTAATGGAATTACCGATAAAATAAATTATTTAATCTGGTCAGTAAAGCAAATTCACAATTCTTGATAAATGAAGACAAATTTATAATTCTTGATAAATAAAGACAAATTTGTAATTTTTAGTAAAAAACTTATAATTAATCAGTAAAAAATAATTCTAATAAAAGTGATTCTGATAACTGATGAGTAAAAATAAACCTTGATAACTCATAATTGCCAGTCTTTATCCGAGTTTTTAACTATTATCAATAATTCCGAACAGATTTAGTTTATGTTAAATATTATGAGAGAAATAATCAGTATGAGAAAAATTTGTGATTAGAGAATTGACGAGTAAGGAAGCTGGAAAAACGCTTGTTACGAGGAAATTTGACAGGAAAATGTCTGTTTATTGTGAAAATTCGCAGATCACTTCCTGCTGCGGAGTTTTCTCTTGATCTCATTATTTTTTGCTTACCTTTCTTTTCTAAAAAGGATGAATCGATTGAATCAGACAGTGAACCTGTATGAGTGAAGAATTGTCAAAAGAATTAAAGGCTGCAGGGCTTGACTTACTCTCCTGCATGCAATGTGGCACATGCACAGGAAGTTGCCCTTCTGGAAGGCATACCGGGCTTAACACGCGAAGAATTCTTCGGGATGCACGCAAGAACAGGGTGGCAGTCCTTTCAGATGATGCTCTCTGGCTCTGCACCACCTGCTATACCTGCCAGGAGCGCTGCCCACGCGACATACCAATTACTGATGCTCTCCTTGAACTCAGGAGGCTCGCGATAAAAGAAGGTTTCATGCTTCCCGAGCACAGGCGAATATCGGAAATGGTTGCAGAGTGCGGGCATGCAGTCCCTCTGGACGAAGAGACAAAACATAAAAGGGAAGAGCTTGGGCTTGATCCCATACCTGAGACCGTCCAAAAGTATTCTGAAGCCCTTCAAGAGGTAAGAAGTCTTCTCAAAGCCTGCAAATTTGACGAACTGACGGCTGAAAATTAAGGAGGCAGAATATGGAGAAACTATCTCTATTTCTTGGATGTATTGTACACAATCGTTACCCGGGAATTGAAAAAGCAACTAAACTCTGCCTGCAGAAGCTTAATATAGATGCAGCCGACCTACCTGGAGCCTCCTGCTGTCCCGCTCCAGGAGTCTTCAAGTCCTTTGATAAAGCTACCTGGCTTGCCCTTGCCAGCCGGAATATAGTTCTCTCAGAAAAGCTGGAAAGGGATATCCTCACAGTCTGCAATGGCTGCTATGGCTCCCTGGCAGATGCCAATTTAGAGTTGAAAAAGGATCCTGAGCTAAAGGCGCGCACGAACAGGTGCCTTAAAGAAATCGGAATGGAATTCAAGGGTACTGTTGAAGTGAGGCATATAGTCGAATTTTTATATAAGGAATTTGGACCTGAGAAACTCAAGGAGCATGTCACAATCCCGCTTGGCCTTAAAGTGGCACTGCACTACGGATGCCATCTTATCAAACCTTCAAAAGACCGTAAACTTGGGGAAACAGATGCTCCGGTTTTCTTTGATGAGCTTGTTGAAGCTACAGGTGCAAAAAGTGTAGATTATACCGACAAGATGATGTGCTGTGGAGCAGGAGGAGGAGTACGTTCAGGGCATGCTGCCGAGTCCCTTGAGATGCTTGAGCATAAACTCGCCTGTATTCGGCAAGCAGGAGTGGACTGTATTGTCAATGCATGTCCTTTCTGTCATCTTCAATTTGATAGGGGACAGCTTGCAGTCAATGAGAAATTCGGAACGGACTATTCAATCCCGGTTCTGCATTATACCCAGCTACTGGGTCTTGCTCTTGGCATTACCCCATATGAACTCGGGATAGAACAGAACGCAGTTCAGAATATCGAGTTTCTTTCAAAAGTCTACGAGATCAATGCGGGTTTAAGATAATAGTATCAGGTAGAAAAATCCCATGTAAAAATTTGAGAAAAAATAGTCAAAAAGGGTTTTTCATTTTTACGAATCCGAAAAAGGTTTCATCTTTCATAGCCTGTAGTTCAGGTTTTGTTTTCATAATTATCTTTATCCCGTATATACCAGAGGCATTTCCGTCTCCATTTGCAGGTTCCACAGACTTCCTCAATATCGGATGCATTGGCAAGTTGTGAATTGATTAACCTGAAGGCTTCATCTGCCTTCATAACAATTCCTTCTTTTATTTTTAATTTCTCCATAACAACAAGATCCATATTCCTGATCCTGCGGGAGGCTATTGATTGCTGTGCAATGCATTCCCTTTGGTTTGGGCAGGAAGCGCAGATTACATCACATTCGGATACAAGTTCCAGAGGTCTTGAAGGGGAAGCCTTTATGTCCGAAATTACAGCCCGCAGATTGGCTACAAAAGCCGGGCTGTACCCATAGCCCTGAAAACCCTGGATGCAGCAAAGGTGATGGGCTCGAATCTTCAGGCATTCAGATCCGATCTCAGAATCAGGTCCAGATGTGTTTGACTTTTCAAGCATGTGTATCTCCAGGATTTGAACTTATAGAACCAAAGAATTTACTATATAAGTCTCATTCTATAATATCGATTTCTGAATCGGTTAACTGAGGCAATTCCTTAACAGGCAGTGTTATCGAAGGAGCTTCCGAATATTTTGCGAAGAGAATATCATAACCTGTCTTAAGCCCAATCATGATATTGAGATCGGTGAGGTCGTCATTTAGGAGCTGAGCCTGGCCTATTGGATTACAAATTGCTTCAAACTCCAGATCTTCAGATTTCTTAATTCCGAGGCTGGCTTTTTCGAAGCTGGAAACTTTACAGCAAACTGAGAACACATCAAAATATCTCGAAAGGATGTTATAAACTAGCCTGGCTTCTCGCTCATACTCAATACAGAATGCGATTCCTATTTTCGTGTATCCAAGTTTTTTTGCATAAATCGTTATTTCTTCCAGTTTTGTCCTTTTTAAATGATCGGATTCGAGCCAGGCAGAAATCTGGATTGATTTCAGATCGTCGCCCGTATACTCAAGCCCAAATTTAATGACAGAACAGTTTTTGCCTTTCACGCATTCCTTAATCCTGCACAATGCACACTGCACACTTTTTTCTCCCGGGTAATTAACATAAATAGGGTTTATAGTCACAAGTAAGCTGTAAAGATATAAATATTCCTAAGAGGGATATAATAATATATTCATAGAGTGACAGATGAAAAACCAAATGTAGATGAAAAATCCGAGCAGTAAATTCCAGAAACAAGAATTCTGATTAATGGTCTCTATATTCACGTTTTGCTCAGGCAGTCCATGTTGTCACCCCATTGAAGAGTTCTGTCTTTTGTGCCTGCAAAGATACGGATTCCAAAAGAGCCGAATATATCAAATGCTTTCTGCCTGATCTTTCTGCATGCATACTCTCATGAGAATTGATCCTAACTGGGGTGACAGGCATTTGATTTAATTTCACTCTTTTGTACGGAAATATTTATATTTTTCTACTTAAAAAGAGAAATTGTTATATATTTATTCTGCAATGTGCATAAGTAACCTATGAAAAAATGCAGAGGAAGACCAAAGTGCCCTAGGCGTGTAGAACAAACGCCTAATGTCACATATTTCAAGCCCAGAGGGGTCCCACTGTCGAATCTTGAGGTTGTATCCATTACAGTTGAAGAGCTTGAAGCCCTGAGACTCGTAGACGTTGAGGGACTCAGGCAGGAAGATGCAGCCATCAGGGTAGGAATATCAAGGAGAGCTTTCTGGGAAGACCTGAAAGCTGCCAGAACAAAGGTAGCTCTCGCCCTTACCACAGGAAAAGCAATCGAAATAAAGGGCGGCAATTATATCAATCCTGAGAACGCTGACATTAGTGAAGATGCTGACACGTAAACGAGAAATCTAAAAACCGGGAAAATACGTAAATATTAAACAGGCGGTAAAAATGACAGATAAGGTTCAACCACTTGAGAGTTTATCTAAAAAGCCAGAGGAGCCAAAAATAGTAGTCAACCTCAGGCGCATCAAACGCAAGATTATGATAATGAGTGGGAAAGGGGGAGTAGGGAAAAGCACAATTGCAGCAAACCTTGCTGCCGGGTTAGCTCTGCGTGGACACAGAGTTGGGCTTCTTGACTGCGATATCCACGGCCCAACTATTCCTACAATTTTCGGACTAGAATCTGAAAGGCCCAATGTTAATGAGGAAGGTATTCTTCCAATCCAGGTACTTCCCAACCTTTCAGTAATGTCTGTCGGTTTTCTGCTTGGAGACAAAGATTCTCCTATAATCTGGAGAGGACCTGCCAAAATGGGGGCAATTAAACAGTTTCTGGAAGAAGTTAGCTGGGGAGCACTTGATTTCCTGATTATAGACCTGCCCCCAGGCACAGGAGATGAACCCCTGAGTGTAGCGCAGCTGATTCCCAATTGCGATGGTTCAGTGCTTGTTACAACCCCTCAGGACGTAGCTCTGATAAGCGTCCGAAAATCAATTAAGTTCTCCGAGAAACTTAACGTACCTATTATAGGACTAGTTGACAATATGCATGGGCTTATCTGCCCCCACTGCGGCAAGCCAATAGAAGTGTTCGGAACCGGAGGCGTAGAAAAAGCCTCAAAAGACTTCAATATTCCTATTCTTGCCAGACTTCCTATTGAACCCAAAGTAGCAGAAATGGAAGATAAAGGCACTATTGTCCAGGGTCTGCTTGAACACAGTACTGAATGGCAGAAAAACTTTGAAGCCGTTATTACCGCAGTAGAAAAGACTCTGGAAGAGGAGTAAGGTAGAACAGAAATAAGAAAAGAATAATACAAGGAAAAAGTTTGCAATTTTTCCTGATTTTTAATTTTTCCAATCGGCTAACTTCTTAGCAGCTAACCTCTTTCAAGAGGCTGACTAAGGCTATATAATTAGCTGCTTTGAGATTTCTTTTTCTTCTTATATTATTTTTCCTTCTCTATTTTTCCTTCTCTGTTTTTCCATGAATTCTTACTTTTGTTTTCATAATTCTGTCATTTAAGTCTAATTTAATATATTTTCTGCATACTGAGAGCCTCTTAAACTGGTCATTTTTCCCTCTCCTAATGGTTAATTATTTGAGGTTTATTGATGAATTCTACTTCAGAATTAGGATTTCACAATCAACAAAATAAAGGTTGTTTGTGAAAAGAGAGAACTATTTGCACATAACATGTGGTTGTTGCGTTATGTGCAATTACAACATATAGGTAAAATACAACATATAGGCAAAATATTACAAAATAAAAGATTAACGTTGAGAACATGAAGAAATCGGTTATACTATTGGTTCTCCTTGCAGCTATAATTTTTACTGCGGGCTGTACTGAAGAAAGTCAGGAAAACTCTACAAGCACCCAGGCAATTAAGGAAGGAACTGGCGTTATTGAGGCAACCGAGCCTGAACAGAACGCAACCCTTCAGGAAACCCAGGAGGAAGGTGGTGTTGTTGAGGTGACCAACCTTGAACAGATAAACACATCCATCCATCAGGGGCCAGTTCTTATGAAAATCGGGTCTGAAAGATGTGGGCCATGCAATGCCATGAAACCCATGCTTCAAGAACTGGCAACAGAATACGAAGGAAGAGCCAGGGTCATCTCTGTAGATATAGACAGGAGCCACGAGCTTGCAGTCTATTTCGGAATAGGCTATATCCCTGACTCGACTGTAATCGTGGGTATTAAGGACGGAAAATACATCTATATGAAGCCAGATGGAAGCGTTACCACAGACAGGCTCCAGGCAAGGATTCTAGGTGCCACAGAAAAAGGCGTACTTGAAGATGTTATGAATCACGCTCTTATCCAGGCTGAGAAAAATAAGTCTTAACCGAAAAAAGCCTACGAATAGACTTACCTAAGAGACCTGCATACTTGAAGACTGGTTTCCAGCAACCTTAAGATTCGATAAAAACTGTACTATAAAACAAAAACTAAAACAACAAACCTGAAGAACCATGTTTTATGATGTAATTTCCCCTCAGGCTGCATTTGGCACAGGAATTATCAATATCTTAGCTGCATTTGCTGCAGGAATTCTCAGTGTCTTCTCCCCATGTATTCTCCCACTTCTGCCTGCAGTCCTGGCAACGTCTGCAGGAAGAGGAAAACTAAGGCCCTTTGCGATAGTAATCGGAGTTTCGATATCCTTTACTATAATGGGAGTAGTAACATCGGCTTTTGGTGCAGCTTTCCAGACTTATATAAACCAGTTGAAGATTCTGGCAGGGAACTTTATCCTTTTAATGGGTATTGCAATACTTTTTAATATAAGCCTTTTCAATGTATTTTCAAGATTCCCCCTGCTATCAGGAATGAATGGAGAGGGATCTCTTTCCGGACTTTTGCTCGGGTTTTCCCTCGGTGTGCTCTGGATACCGTGTGTTGGCCCGTTTCTGGCTTCTATCCTGACTATGGTAGCTCTGGAGGGAAACTTGGCTAACGGCGCATTTACGCTTTCAATTTACTCACTGGGATTTGCTATGCCAATGCTCTTGCTCGCATATTCAGCCCACTTTTCTTCCTCTAGAATTCGACTTATTTCAAGGTGGGATGCGATTCTCAAAAAGGGAGCGGGAATAGTACTTATCCTGGTAGGACTCTGGATGATACGCCAGAATCATATTCAGTGGTTTATTTAAGAAAGCTAGATAGAGATAAAAACCAGGGGCTTTATGGATCGGTAGGTTCTGATCCATCCCCTGAAGGTGCAAATCCTGTTCAATTAGATAAATATAAGAATACCTTCAGCTACCATTTATCACACCTTACTTTTTTCAGAGGATAGCAGTAACATACTCAAAACAAGATCTACAAATTTATCCTGCTCTAATCATAGCTTTTCTTATATATATCAAATGAGAAGGAGTATACTAGGAAGTAAAACAGTTAACTGAACTCATTGAAAGTAAAAATGAGGGAAAACAGAAAAGAGAAGAAAATAGAGAAAGTATTACTCTTCACTTTCTCTTGCGATTGCTACGAGCTCGTTAACACATGCAACTGCCATAGGTGTTCCACCTCTTGTCCCTACACAGCTTATAGAGGGCACGGGAATACTCAGGTTTCTGACCATTTCTCTGGATTCGGCTGCGTTCACAAAACCTACCGGGAGCCCGATGATAAGAGCTGGTCTTACACCTTTTTCTATAAGTTTGCAGACCATGATAAGGGCAGAAGGAGCATTTCCTATTGCAATAATACTCCCATCGAGTCGGTCGCGGGCAGCCAGGAAACCTGCTGATGTGCGCGTAATTCCGTACCTGTTAGCAATTTCAGCATTCGGATCTTCATCGAGCACGCAGATAATCTCGGATTTGTGTCCGGTTTTTGTAATTCCGGCTTTTACCATGTTAATGTCCACGAAAATCGGGGCACCCTTTTTAATTGCATCCACACCTGCAGGGATGGGGTCATGCATAAAACGCATAATATCTGCTACGGAAAGGTCTCCTGTTGCAATAACGCAGCGCTGGCGGAAGCGATCTTCAGGTGTCTTGTTGCCGATAATTTCCTGGATCATTGTCCGGCTTTTCATATAGATGGCTTTGGCTTCTTCAGTTCTTGCCCCGGAGTCTTTACAGATACTCACAAGTTCGGGATTAACATCAACCGTAAGCTCGGTAAATTCTTCGAGGTTTTCGAGGTTTCCAGCCTTCTCAGTGGCATTCTGTTCAGTAGTCATACTTCTTGTGATACCCCCTGGGAGTGATTATGAAATCCTTCTTTTGAGAACTCCAGATTCTGGAGTCTCCATTTCCGATAAGGATCGTAGTGCTCATATCTACCCAATCTTCGTACTCCATGACCTTTCCGAGAGTAGTTACAATCCTGCCCTCGCCTTCTCCTCTCAGAGCGTTCTTCACAAGCCCTACAGGCACGGAGTCAGCTTTGTACTGTCGGATAATTTCAATGGCTCTGGAGAAGTTAGACTGTCTCTTGCGGCTCTTTGGATTGTAAAGAGCTATAACGAAATCGGCTTCTGCAGAAAGATTAAGCCTTTTTTCAATAACATCCCAGGGAGTAAGGAGATCACTCAGGCTTATCACTGCAAAGTCCGTTACAACCGGTGCACCGAGCATACTAGCCCCGGCTAAAATTGCCGTGACTCCAGGAAGAATCTCTATATCAACTTCAAGTTCCTCGTGCTCAGCAACCTCAAGCACGATACCTGCCATGCCGTAGACGTTGGTATCTCCGCCGCTGACCATAACAACATTCGCAACTTTTGCGAGCTCCACAGCTTTTCTTGCTCTATCCACCTCTTTACCCATATAACTGCGGATTACTTCCTGGGTTCCGAGAAGGCTTGCTATCTGGTCCAGGTAAGTGCTGTTCCCGAGAATATAATCGGCGTTAAGGATTACATCCCTGGCTTTGACCGTCATCTGTTCTACAGATCCCGGCCCGATGCCTACGATGTAAAGTTTTCCTCCGGTTGTTTTATCTTGCGATTGCGATTGTGACTCTGCCATAGACTTTCTTCCTGCAAATTAATTGTTTTTCTTCAGAAAGGGCCAGAGCTGCAGGTTCTGCAACTCCTTTTAATCCAAAGCGGGAAGCCTGGGAGGATGAAGGGGGGTTATAGCTATTTAACAGCTCATCCGGTAAAAAATTCACCGGAATGCCGAGCATCTCTCCCGCTTCCAGAAGCCCCTGTTCATTTTCCTTAAGTTTCGCAGAAGCTAAAGCTGTAACTTCTATAAGGCTCAGGTTGTACTCATCAAGAGCCTGCTTTACAGCTTCAACAACCTCTTCTTTTGTAATGCCCCTGCGAGTTCCGATTCCTATAATCATTCGTTATCGTCTCAGACTCTTAATATAGTCCCGATCAGGCTAATTCACGTAAGTATAAAGAAGTAATTGACAGTTCAGTTAGCTATTATTACTGCTGTCACCTTTTACTCCTATATTCTCCTGCCGCCTTTTTACCAGCACTGATACATCTTCATCCACAACAACAATTCTGGGACCCTTAACTTCAAGAACTTCTATTTCCTGATCAAGGAGTGCACAGTTTACAGCTACAGTGGATTCTTTATTGAAGATCTCGCAGCTTAACCTGTCGGCAATGCCCTCGACTGAGGGCTTACCATGAACTTCGGTCGCCGTCGTAAGTACAGGGACTGCTCCGAGTTCAGAAATTTTTCGAGCAATCTCATTCGCGCCGTGATGCCCTCCAAGCAGTGGGATTGCAAAGTTTAAATTTGAATCAACCACAACCACGGCGGGATCAGACCACTTGTTATTGAGAAGGGGAGCAATATCCCTTACCACTATGCCTGTGGCAAAGACTGCAATTATTGCACCATAGTTTTCAAAAGCTTTTTTGAATATGCCCTTCTCATAGAGGAGCAGATCGGCTTTAAGGTGTTCTGCTATCCTTGTCGCAATCTCCCTATTTCTCTCAAAAGTGATTACAACGGCTCCTGGGCTACTCCGTATAAGTAGGACCTCCTGTAGTTTTTAGGATCAACAACTCCACCGATAATTATCATTGCAGAGCGTTTAATTCCTGCTTCTTTAACCTTGTCTGCAATATCTTCCACTGTTCCTGTAATAATCTCTTCATCCTCCCAGGACGCGTGGAAAACCACTGCTACAGGTGTGTCCTTCGGGCAACGGACCTTCTCCATAATTTCCTTGATCTTCTGTGTACCAAGGAAGATTGCCATAGTAGTATTGTAGGCAGAAAGCTCAGGGATAAGGTCTTTTTCCAGGGTTTTTCCGGCAGGGCGAGTAATGATGAGAGTATCTGAAACGCCGTTAAGAGTCAGTTGTGTACCAAGAGCAGCAGCGCTTGCAAAAACCGAGGAAACTCCGGCAACCCTTTCGACTTCGATATCATACTTTCTAAGTTCTTCCATCTGCTCTATGACGGAGCCGTAAAGAGATGGGTCTCCGCTGTGGAGACGAACAACGAATTTTCCGGCATCAACTGCATCCACAATTATTTTAGTGGTTTCGTCAAGGGTCAGCCCATAGCTGTCCACTGTTTCTCCCTGCGTATAATTAAGGACTTCGGGATTTACCAGAGAACCTGCATACATTACAAGGTCGGCTTTTTCAAGCAGTTCACGCCCGAGCACAGTAATAAGCTTCGGATTCCCTGGGCCTGCCCCCACAAAATACACTTTTCTTTCCATCTGACCATTCCCTCTATTTCATGTTTTTGTTCTAGATTGTACTGAGTTCCGCGATTATTACGCAGGGTGATTTATTTCTTTCCATAAATGATACTGAAGTAATTCCCTTCTTCCGGGATTTCTTCTTTCTTGCGGATTATAAGCTCGTTGTCCGAAAAGAGTCTTTCTGCAAAGATAAATTCCGTGTATCCTTCAGCTTCAAGCTGTTTAACTATAGCTTTCGGCTGCGTCGCTTTCAGGTGAATCTTATACCCCACCTCAGAGCCATCGCTAACTTCAAAAGAGCTCTCAACCGCGACATCAGTCCTAGCAGCAAAGGAGGTAATTGAACTTATTCCAGGCACAGTTGCAAGTTCAACGTCAGGATAGTATTTGCGCATCACCTTTTTTAGATGAGAATACGTAGAGAAAAAGTTAGGGTCGCCGATAAGCCCGAAAGCCACAGTGCCTTTTCTCGCCTCTTCTGCCACCCTGTCAGCATTTTCCTTCCAGAGAGCATTGAGAACTTCAATGTCTCTTATCATGGGAAATTCCAGGATTTCGGCATCTGCATAAGGAGCCACCAAATCTTTTGCCATGCGGCCTGGGACATATACCTTATCGCTATTTTTCAAAACGTCCACTGCTTTGAGGGTCAGAAGTTCAGGGTCTCCGGGACCAAGTCCTACTCCTATTAACATACTATTGCTCCGTAAGTTATAAAAATAAATCTAAAGCAGGATTAAATTATAAGAAAATTTTCAGTTTTGCTTTTTTCCGACAATAATATATACGGGATTTTCGGGTTTAAACATCGTTTCTCCGGCAATTGGTGCACTTCTCGAGACCGAAACGTGAACTACCTCATCAAAAATCCCGAGTCTTTTCATTGCCTCAATTGTTCTGACAACCGTCTCGATACGGACAGCATTTACCACAATACTTCGAGCTTTTTTCTTAACGAGTATCTCCAGTACCGAGTCAATGTTCTTTGTTCCGCCGACAAAAGCACAGTCGATAAAGTCAGTAAAATCTTCCGAATTAAGGAGATCCGAGGCTTCACCAGCTAAAATTCTGGCGTTTTCTATATTGAAATTCTTGAAATTAGTTTCAGTAGCTCTTAAAGCTTCATTTCGCGCATCTATCGCATAGATATTCAGGTTTCGGGTAATTTTTGCTGCTTCAATTGAGACCGATCCCGTTCCGCAGCCTACGTCTGCAAACCGATCTCCATCCCGCAGCCCCAGTTTGAAAAGGGATACCGCAATGATTTCGGGCTTTGTCGGACCTCCACTAACACTTACTATTTCGGACATGTTCTACCTCTGGAGAAAGTAAAGCAAATATATGAGATGTAAATTAAATATATATCGACATAATATTCAATTTTATTAAATAGAATATATATTAAGTTGAGCAGGAAGACGCGCTTCATTCAGAGATAATTATAGAGTACATAATCGAAATTGGATATTTAATAATTCAAATCAGTTTTTTCAGGTAAGCTCGATTATAAATATAACTTGTTATAGATATACCTTATTATCGGCAAGAAGGGCAGGATAGGAAAATAAACTTTCACAAAACTATGGAAAAAAGCGAGAAAAATTTCCGTGAGAAATGCTTATGCTAATTCTTTATTAATACCATACCGTTTTTATTCCAGAGAAGATATCTGTAAGTTATTTGGAAGAAAAAGAAATGGTATCTTTTATCAATCTTAATAAGATAAAGAGAATAAATAGATAAATACATTTTGTATTTTAAAAGAAAGAGATTTTAACCATAAGAACATATCATAAACTGATCGCGGTCGTATAAAGTAAGCACTGGCGTTTAAAAATCAGGGCACATAAAAGGATATATAAAGTAAGATGCTGTTTGATGAAAAAACCATAATTGCCTCCAAAAAGTGTTTTTTTTAAACAAAAAGCTAAAGTTCTTCGGTTAAATACAACTGATTTTTTGATCGGTATATCTGAAACATATTTTCATAGGAAAAGCTAGCAGTAAAAGCCCTCTCTCGATGCAGGGCCTTGCCGCCTGAAAGAAAGGAGGAAAAGCGATGAAAATTTACGAATCATATGACGATCTGCCCAAATTAAAGCTGCCTTATGGAAACGATGTGTACATAAGTGACAGCACTATTCGTGACGGCTCCCAGATGCCGGGAATAGTCCTGAGCAGAGAACACAAGCTTCAAATTTATGAGTACCTGCACGAGATAGGGATTGAAAAACTCGAGGCATTTGTATTCAATAAAAGGGATAGAGATGCCGTTAATCTTATGTTCGATATAGGGTACGAGTTTCCCGAAATCACAGGCTGGGCAAGAGCCTCAAGAGCCGACATTGACAAAATTCTTGAGGTCGACGGGATAAAGGAAACTGGAATCCTGATGTCAGTATCAGATACCCATATTTTCTCCAAAATGAGGCTCACAGGCAGGGAGGAAGCCGAAGAGAAATACCTGGATGCCCTGCAATATGCGGTAGATCACGGACTCCGCACAAGAGCACACCTTGAGGATATGACAAGGGCAGATAATTACGGTTTTGTTTTCCCGCTTGTTGAGAAAATCATGGAAATCGACCCTGACTGTATTATTCGCGTCTGTGATACTGTAGGATACGGAATGCCCTTCATGAATATTGATGAGCCTTACGGAATTCCGAAAATTGTTCAGCACCTCAAAAAGGAAATCGGGGTTAAAAACATAGAAACACATATCCATGATGATTACGGATTAGGATCGGCAAGCTCAATTGCAGGTTTCTGGTATGGAGCAAACTGGACAAGTGTGACTTTCTTGGGCATAGGAGAACGTGCAGGGAATAGTGAAATGGAGAAAATTCTGCTTTTCCTGGCAGATAGGGTAGAAGGCTTTGATCGATACAACCTTGAGCCGGTTACTCGCTTTGCAAGGTTCATGGAAAAAGAACTCGGGCTGCGGGTTCCGAGAAACAAGGCTGTGGTTGGGAAGAACATTTTTGCCCACGAGTCCGGAATACATGCCGCGGGCGTCCTCAAAAATCCCTTCAATTACGAACCCTATCCTCCGGAATTGGTGGGAGGAAAGCGGCTCCTGCTTATAGGTGACTCTTCGGGACTGGAAGTTATACGATATAAGGTTCAAGAGACCTTAAATGACCTTCTTGATGTTGAGACAATAGTGGAAAAAGATGACAGCCGACTCCTGAAAATCCAGACCGAAATCCAGAAGCTCTATGATAAAGAGGAAAGGGTTTCCTGTATCTCTGATGAAGAACTGCTTGCTTATGTAGAAAAATACTTCCTTTACCAGCCTATCTGCGATCCTGTGCATACAGGTCGTGGAAAACTGAAAAACAAAGGGAAAATAGCTGAGTGTGAGGAAGGAAAATTGAAGGAATAAAGGAATTTTCCTTCAGTACCTTCTTATTTGAGAATTTCTGCTGTATATTTTGCAATCTCGCCAGCCATCTGACTGAGTTTGGCATTGCCTCCGAGATCATAGGTTACATATTTGCCTTCAGAAATTACACGTTCCGTAGCCTTAAATATCGCTTTGGACTTCTCCTTTTCTCCAAGGTAATCAAGCATCCATGCTCCAGCAAGTACGGTTGCGACGGGGTTTACCTTGTCCTGACCTGCATATTTTGGAGCTGAGCCGTGAGCAGGTTCAAACATTGCGAAGGAATCCCCGATATTGGCAGAATAAATCAGCCCGATGCTGCCTACCAGAGCCGAGCACTCCTCACTGATTACATCCATAAAGAGGTTTGTAGAAAGAAGGACTTTTTTATTGAAAATCTGTGGGTTCTTAATTAGCTGCTGAGCAATATTGTCAATATGATAAGGCCATATTTCGATATCCGGATAGCTCTGCCCGACCTTTTCGACCTCTTCTAAGAAAGAACCGCAAGTTAGTTTCAGGATATTGCTCTTATGGATTGGCACAACAGCATCATAGCCTCTTCTCTTAGCTTCCTCGAAAGCGTAGCTTGCAATCTTCCTAGATGCTGTACGTGTAATTTTGCGGATTGCAATAGAAACGTCGTCTGTGAGCTGGATCTCCTCTCCAATGTAGAGACCTTCTGTGCCCTCGCGCACGCAGACCATTTCCACATCCCCAAGAGGTGCATTTGAGTTAGGGAAAGTTTTGATTGGCCGCACGTTTGCATAGAGATCATACTTTCTCCTTATGGATACAGCCACACTCCTTGGAGAGCCTATGCCTCCAGGTGTGGTTGTCGGGCCTTTAAAACAAGCATCAGAACTGTCAAGAATTTCCCAGGTCTCATTCGGGACAAGGGAAATGCCTCCGTGCTTTTCCCACCATTCAGCCCCTGCCTCACACATAACAAATTCTATATCTGTGCCAGCGGCTTCTACAACATTAAGCATTGCATCCACAAGTTCGGGACCTACCCCGTCACCTTTGATTACTGCTGCGGTTTTACTCATATTATCACCAGATCTTATGGTTCGTATTTAAAGAACCGTAGCGACTGAAAAGCTAAAAAATGGGGAATTTTTCGAAAATTCAGTAAGAATAATTGGATCTTCCCGCGTACTGAACGTAAGGCTATATATTTCAAGTTTTGGGTAATTAATACTATGCCGAATAATCTTTAACTTGAAGTAAGCTCCGGGGCACAAACATCTGAGCACATTTCTAAAAAAATCAAAACTCGATATTCAGGAAGTACCTATCCTGATTTGCCGGAACTTCCGATAAGGAATGCGAACTTTAATTGAAGCTAGAACTTCAGACTTCTGAGGAATAAAAAATGCCTGCAAAAATTCCGATTACCGATAACCACATGCACATCGATCCAAAAGCCAGGGGGCTAGAAGCAGTAAAGGAATTCAAAAACTCAGGTGGAACTCATATAATTCTGGTCACCAAGCCAAGCTGGTCGCTTGGAATAAACGTCAAAAAACCCGAAGATTACCTTATGGTTTTTGACGAAACAGTAGAGATCGCATCAAAAATTCGGGAGCTTGGTGTTGGAGCTTTTCCAGTGCTTGGAGTCCATCCGGCAGAAATCTCAAAGCTTACAGAATATATGGATCTACAGGAAGCTACTGAGATAATGCAAAGAGGTCTCGAACTTGCTTCGGGATACGTTGAAAAAGGACTTGCCGTAGGGATAAAGTCAGGACGCCCTCACTATCCTGTAACTCCAGAAGTTTGGGAAGCTTCAAATGAAATTATGGAATATGCGTTTTCCCTGGGAAAAGAACAGGACTGTGCAGTTCAGCTTCATACCGAAAGTGTGGAAGAGCCTGAACTTCACGATATAGTAGAGAGGGCAAAGAAAACAGGAATAAAAATGTATAGGGTTGTCAAGCACTACTCGCCACCCCTAGTGAAAACCTGTGAAGAGCTTGGACTCTTCCCGGGGGTAATCTCGGTTAAAGGGGCAATAGAGCATGCGCTTGAAGAGGGTACACGATTTATGATGGAAACAGATTACATTGACGATCCTGACAGACCAGGCGCAGTACTTGGCCCGAAGACAATCCCTAAAAGAACCATAAAACTCATGGAAACCTATGGTGAGGAACCGTTCTGGATCATTCATAAAGAAAATCCTGAAAAAGTATACGATATTGAAATCAAAATTTAAAGGACTTTTGGAAAAGGAACATTAGATTAAAGAATTGTATAGAAGTTAGAAGTAAAGAAGAACCTTAAAAGATTGATTCAGGAAAAAGGCTCAAAAAAGAGGGTTGAGAAAAGGGCTCAACACGAAAAGAGATTCAAAGCCCCATAAGATAAAAAAATACTTAAAAGCAGAGGGGGAAGAGGCTTAAGAAAACGCCATCTAATTGAGCCCTCTGTCATTCCCGGAGAGGAAAACTGTCTGGAACTATGTGTTGCTGCAGGAACAAGGCTTGTAGTTGAAATTTATTTCCTCCAATTCACTTTATTTTTTATTTACTGTGAATTGACTGTTTTGTTCCCTATTTTGGAATTTACTATTTCGTCTTTTACTTTGAGATTTACTTTCTCTTTATTTTCACAATATCTCCGAGGGTAGTATCTTTTTTCATGTGAGAGACTTCCTGCCCTGAGACCTCTACACGTTCCGTAAGTTTGATATTAAGAGCGTGCTCGAGTTTCTTTCGGACGGAATCTTCCGGTACGATTTCTTTGCGTTCTATTTTTTTGATCAGAGATGCTTTTTCCTTGATATTTTCAGCCAGATCCTCCTGAGACCAGCCTTTGGCTTCTCTGGCTTCCCGGATAATATGATCATAGTCATCCAGGAGTTCATCTTTCAAAATATCGAAAAAATCCTTTTTTGGCCTATTTTCGGTTCGTGTGACCATTCGAACCACCGGAGAGATTTTTCTTGACACGGGAGTTCGCTTATCAACGGGTTTACCGTACGAAGCACATTTTTGGCAGACCTGGAGTTCACTGTTATCAATTGTAATGCATATAGGCTTTCCGCGGATCTCTGCACCACATATTTCGCATTGCATATTGATCACTTCGAAAACGCTATATACGGTATGGACTTAAATATTATTCGGAGCTCCATGACGGAAAGTACCAGAAGTAAGGATGAAAGCATGCGCAGTCACCTTGGTAAGCCCGGACCTTTATATGACGGAATCGAGCCTGGAGAGCTGGGGGAAGTAATTGAAAGCGTCCAGGACCGAATGAGGCAACTTGAAAGCCGAAACAGTTTTCTGGAAGAGCAGTGCAGCCAGATTGAATCCGAAAAACGTTATCTGGAAAACCAGAAGATAAAGTATGAACGGGAAATCCGAAAGCTGCAGTCTGAACTCGATCGGATGAAGACCTCTCCGCTCATCATTGGTACGGTCATTGACGTGATTAAGAATGACAGGATAATTGTCCGGAGCAGCAACGGACCTCAGTTCCTGGTTAATGTCTCACAATATATCGATGAAAAGAAACTGCTGCCAGGGGCAAAGGTTGCCCTGAACCAGCATACGCTCGCCATTGCCGAGGTTATTCCTTCTACGGAAGAACCTTTTGTCGCTGCAATGGAAGTCCTCGAAAGCGTGGAGGTGGACTACGACCAAATAGGCGGTCTAGATGAGCAAATCCAGGAACTTCAGGAAGCAGTCGAACTTCCTCTCATTGAGCCAGAACGTTTTGCCCGGATAGGTATCGAGCCTCCTAAGGGAGTTCTTCTCTATGGGCTCCCGGGAACAGGAAAAACCCTGCTTGCAAAAGCTGTGGCTCACAGAACTAATGCGACCTTTATCAGGGTAGTAGGTTCAGAACTCGTGCAGAAATACATAGGGGATGGTTCCAAACTCGTAAGGGAGATCTTCGAGATGGCCCGGAAAAAAGCCCCGAGTATTATCTTCATTGATGAGCTGGACTCGATTGCCGCAAGGCGTCTGAATGAGACGACCGGTGCAGACCGTGAGGTTCAGAGGACACTCATGCAGTTGCTGGCAGAGATGGATGGCTTTGACAAAAGGAAAAATATCAGGATTATTGCAGCAACAAACCGTCCTGATGTCCTTGACCCGGCTATTCTCAGACCAGGTCGCTTTGATAGGCATGTCCATGTCCCGATGCCCGGAATAGAAGCCAGAAGAAAGATTCTCGAAATTCATTGTGAGAAAATGGCTCTTGCAGAAGATATTGACTTTAAAAAGCTTGCAAAAGCTACCGAAGGAATGAGTGGAGCAGATCTGAAGGCAGTAGCTACAGAGGCAGGTATGTTTGCTGTCAGGAAAGACAAAGAATTTGTTGAGATGGCAGACTTCCTCGAAGCAGTGGATAAGGTATCTATGGCTGCAGATACGCAGAAGATGATGCCCTCCAATCTTCCTGAAAGCATGTTCGTATAAAAGTCTTCTTAAGTAAACTGAATAGAAAGCCCCTCTGGGGGCTCATTTTTATATTAACCGAGAGAATCAGGGTTTTGCCGGAAGAATTAAGGGTTTCCCTGGACAAGATCTTTTTAGAGGGCATGTACGGGGAACCGACAAACTATTTTTGTAATCCAGACATAAGAGCACCTGTGAATTCAGATTTTCATATTAAGCCCGAAATTCGAATTCTGGGTATAGATGATTCTGCGCTCCTCAGTGAAAGAGTGATGATAGTCGGGGCTGTTTTAAGGGGCGGGGACTGGATTGATGGGGTCCTTCGTTCAGAGATAACTAGAGACGGGCTTGATGCTACTGATATTATCTGCAGTATGATAAGGAATAGCAAACATTATGGCCAGATAAGAACGGTTATTCTCGATGGAGTTACCTATGGAGGCTTTAATGTTGTGGATATACAGAAACTTTACAGGGAAACCGGAATCCCTGTAATTGTGGTTATGCGATCCTGCCCGGATTTTGAGAAAATCAAATCCGCCCTCAAATATCTTCCAGATGGAGGAGAGCGCTGGGCAATGATAAAACGGGCTGGAAAAATAGAAAAAATTCCCGGTAAAAAAAAATCTATTTACATCCAGAGAGCCGGCATAGGCCTGGAAACTGTGAAAAAAATTATTCAGCTTACTTCAATAAGAAGCAGTGTTCCTGAGCCTCTCAGGGTTGCCCATTTAATCGCGACAGGCATTGTTCTGGGAGAATCAAGAGGAAAAGCATAAGAGGAAAAGCATAACTACTGTCAATTCTCCAGAGAATGCGCAAACATGAAACCGAATATCATGTATGATAATTAATCACATAAATTAGTGCATATAAATTCGGAGAAAAGGGAAAGGTAAAAATACAGGAACGACTTGAAAAAAATAAAATAATAAAAAAATGAATAATTTGGCTAAATAAATTAAAAAAGATTGGGAAGAAGGGAATAGAACATAGGGAATAAAACGGACTATAATAAGCCGTGGATAGAAGAACCTGAGGTTAAGCGGGAAAATCGAAGAATTTAATAAAATTATTAAACAAATACAGTATAAGTTTAAAGATTGGAAAAGGAAAACTATTAAATTGGAAACTGTATATGTGAAGGTTGAAATATACGTGTTCCCCCTAAAAATACATTTACTCTTTAATACCAGCCATTAAAATTACCCCGTAAGATGGAGGAAAACAGTAGCATGAGATCCATTGTGGAAGAAGCCCTTGCTCGATCTGCCCTGGAAGAGCGTGGCGGGCAGAGAGAGTACTCAAATTTAGATTACTCTAACGTAGACTCAGATGTTGATGCTGAACTTGAAGAGATCCTCAAAAGCCTTAAAACAACCATCAAAGTGATAGGTTGCGGAGGTGGCGGTTCAAACAGCATCCAGCGCATGATGGGCGAAGGAATCCAGGGAGCTGACCTAGTAGCTGTAAATACCGATGCCCAGCACCTTCTTCATATACGCTCCGGTAAAAAGATTCTCATCGGGAAAAAGAAAACCCGTGGACTTGGCGCCGGAAGTCTCCCCCAGATCGGAGAAGATGCAGCAATCGAGAGTATCGACGAGATTAACAAAGTTGTCGAAGGCTCTGACATGGTCTTTATCACCGCAGGACTTGGAGGAGGAACCGGTACAGGATCGGCGCCCGTAGTAGCTGAGGCTGCCAGAGACGCAGGAGCCCTTACGATTGCAGTTGTCACCCTGCCCTTCAGTGTGGAGGGCCATGTCCGCAGAACCAATGCAGAGGCAGGTCTTGAACGCCTGAGAGATGTCGCAGACACTGTAATAGTGGTCCCCAACGATAAGCTTATTGAAGTTGTTCCTAGGCTCCCACTTCAGGCTGCCTTCAAAGTCTCAGACGAAGTTCTTATGAGAGCCGTGAAGGGTATAACCGAACTGATTACAAAGCCAGGACTTGTAAACCTCGACTTTGCCGATATCAGAACTGTTATGCAGAACGGAGGCGTTGCAATGATAGGTCTTGGAGAATCCGACGGGGAGAACAAAGCTGCTGAATCCGTACAGAAAGCCCTGCGCAGCCCGCTTCTTGATGTGGACATCTCAGGCGCGACTTCTGCCCTTGTTAATGTGATCGGAGGCCCTGACATGACTATTTCAGAAGCTGAGTGTGTGGTTCAGGAAGTTTACAGCCGGATAGACCCAAACGCCCGTCTTATCTGGGGAGCTCAGATCGACCCTGACCTTGAACAGACTGTACGTACAATGATCGTAGTTACAGGAGTCACATCTGCTCAGATTTATGGTCATGGGAGTAACAAGAGCATTACCTTTAAATATGGAATTGATTTTGTAGAGTGATCAAACCAGAGATAAAGGGATCTAAACCTTCGATTGGAGAAAAAAATACTGTTTTCCTCTCTTTAAAATAAGGGTTAGGAATAAAAACCAATCGAAAACTATTTTTATGGTAAATACAGTATGATGCCGATGCGATTCGGCATCAAAAAAGAAATATTTTTACATACGCGATTAAGATTCGAGATGAAATTGAAAAAAAAACAGTACCAAAATCTTTTGATATTTTAAATGCCGTGTCGGTGATATCTTCATATAATAGGAATTAATAATATAAACCGCCCGTTCCTTCCATATCTTAATCGGGAAACTCCACACATATAAAAAAAGTGAATCTCGAGAACGGAAAACACACAGGAAGAGTTACAGGCAAAAATTTCAAGACAGATAAATAAAATAAGAAAACCTGGATGTGAATTGATGGTAGAATCCACGTTTGAACCGAATATAACTATAGAAAGCGTTGGCCAGACAATTCGGGCACACCTGAGAGTCCTGAAACTTACTAAAAAACCGTCCAGGGAAGAATTCTTGACCATTGCCAAAGTTGCAGGTATTGGCATTCTGGTTGTGGGAGCAATCGGATTTATAGTATATGTATTGTTGACAATGTTGCCCCAGTGGGTGGCCCAATGAGTGAGGATTCTCAGATATTTGTAATTAAAACCACGGCAAACCAGGAAAGATCGGTTGCAACAGCTCTTGCCAGGGTTTCAAAAAAGGAGAAGCTGGATATAAGGGCAATTCTAGCTCCTGATGAGCTAAAAGGATATGTCCTGGTCGAGGCTCCTAAATCCGGAATTGTAGAACAGGCAATTCAGACTATTCCCCATGCACGGGCTCTTGTGAAAGGGAGCTCTTCAATTGCTGAAATCGAGCACTTCCTTAAACCCAAACCAACAGTGACAGGAATCAAAGAAGGGGCTATAATTGAGGTCACTTCAGGACCCTTTAAAGGGGAGAAAGCCCGGGTTAAGAGGGTTGATGAAGGACATGAGGAAATTACTGTGGAACTGTTCGATGCTGTGGTTCCGATTCCCATAACGATTCGTGGCGACACTGTCAGAATCCTTAAAAAAGAGGAAGAGTGAAGCTGCAGCGAGATGGTAAACACCGAAAAATTCCAGCTTATTAATAAATAAAATCACCAGTACTCAGAGTGGATTGAAAAAGATCTACAAAGTTTATAGTTATTAAAACCGGTGAGACTCAGATGACAAGTATTGTTGAAGCACTTGTCCCGGGAGGAAAAGCAAATCCTGGACCACCTTTAGGTCCGGCGCTTGGTCCACTCGGGGTCAATATAAAAGAAGTGGTCGAAAAGATCAATGAAAAAACCAGGGACTATGATGGAATGCAGGTTCCTGTTAAAGTAATAGTTGACGATAAGAAAAATGTCGAGATCGAAGTAGGCACTCCACCCACCGCATCCCTGATCATGAAAGAGCTAGGGATTCAGAAAGGGTCAGGAAATGCAGGAAGCGAGGTTGTTGGAAACCTCAGCATCTCGCAGGTTGCAAAGATTGCCCGCATGAAAAGGGAGGATGTACTTTCCTACGATCTCAAGTCAACAATGAAAGAGGTAATAGGTACCTGTGTCCCCATGGGCGTAACCGTAGAGGGAGTTAAGGCAAAAGACAGCCAGAAGGCACTCGACCAGGGCAAATTCGATGATTTGCTTGCCGGTGAGGAGTGGTAAGCCTTCCATCCCTTTACTATTTAATTCGGAAATTCATTACCACCAATAGTTTTAAATCGGATAGCACTAATAGCTCAAGAATCTTGCACATCGTTGCAATAGATTAAAGTAATAGCTATTAGCGGCTTACTGTTAAGAGTAACAGAACCCGGATTAATGGGGAAGCCCTAAGACCAACCGTAGTAAGCCGAAGAGGCTGCTTGAACAAGCAAGTTCAAACACTACGGGGAGGAACAAGATGGCAGAAAAAACTATACTGGAAGCTGTCAAGAAAGTACTTGAAGAATCGCCAAAGCGCAATTTCTCTGAAAGTGTAGACCTGGCGATTAACTTAAAGAATCTTGACATGAACCAACCGAAGAATAGAGTCGATGAAGAAGTAATTCTTCCTCACGGGCTCGGAAAAGAACTGAAGATCGGCGTTTTTGCAAAAGGTGATGTGGGCCTGAGAGCAAAGGCTGCCGGTGCTGCGTATGTTATTTCTGATGTTGAGCTCGATGAACTGGCGGCTGACAAAAACAGAGCCAGGGCTCTTGCAAACGAATGTGACCTTTTTATCGCAGAAACCCAATTCATGCCAACTATTGGTAAGAATCTTGGTATTGTTCTCGGACCCAGAGGGAAAATGCCTATTCCGCTCTTGCCTAACAAGGATATAGGCGAACTTATCCAGAGCAAGCAAAATGCGGTAAGGTTGAGGTCTAAAGACAAGCTCACTTTCCATGTGCCTGTAGGCCGAAGGGATATGAATCCTGATGACCTTGCCGAAAACATAGAAACTATAGTGTCCAGACTGGAGCGTGTCCTGGATAAAGGCAGGCACAACCTGAGATCTGTCTTTGTCACGACAACTATGGGAAAATCCGAAAGGGTGGTTTAAATGGCAGAGGAGAAGCATCACACGGAGCACATCCCACAGTGGAAAAAGGATGAGGTAGAAAATATAAAGAATCTCATTCAGTCGCATAAGGTATTCGGGATGGTCGGGATCGAGGGCATTCTTGCAACCAAGATCCAGAAAATTCGCCGTGACCTTAAAGACACTGCGGTGCTCAAAGTCTCAAGGAACACCCTTACAGAGCGGGCTTTAAACCAGCTCGGAGGAAGCATTCCCGAGATGAATAAATATCTTGACAAGCAGACGGCTTTGATATTTACCAACGAAAGTCCCTTCAAACTTTACAAAGCACTTGAACAGACAAAAACCCCTTCTCCGATTAAAGGAGGCGCAATAGCTCCTGTGGATATTGTTGTTCAGAAGGGACCTACAAGTTTCCCACCTGGCCCGATTCTCGGAGAACTCCAGAGCGCAGGAATTCCAGCTTCAATTGAGGCAGGGAAGGTTGCAGTAAAGGAAACAAAGGTTGTCTGTAAAGCAGGTGAGGCAGTCCCACAGAAGCTCGCAACCATGCTTTCAAAGCTGGAAATATACCCACTTATTGTAGGGCTTGACTTAAGAGCCGCTTATGACGATGGGACAATTTACGAGCCGGAACTCCTTGCAATTGACGAAAGTCAGTACTTCTCTGACATTATCAGAGCAGCCCAGAACGCTTTCAATCTCTCTGTTAACACTGCGTACCCGACAAGCGCAACAATCGGCACCCTACTGTCAAAAGCCTTTGCAGAATCAAAGAACCTTGGTGTCAATGCTGTTGTGTTTGATTCCGGAGTCATGGACGCTTTGCTGGCAAAAGCTCATATCCAGATGACATCCGTTGCATCCGAAGCCGCAAACAAAGATGCAAATGCCGTAGATGACGAACTGAGGGAAGTTCTCGGAGCAGCCGCAAGCGCAGCAGCAGCCGCAAGTGTAGCAGCAGCCGAGAAGAAAGAGGAAGAAGTAAAGGAAGAAGAGGAAGAAGAGGAAGAAGAGGAAGAAGACCACGCCGAAGAAGACGGAATGGCCGGTCTCGGTGCCCTTTTCGGATAAATAAATTTACTATAATTGAAATTTAGGTGATCAACAATGGAATACATATATGCAGCTCTTTTACTACACAACGCTGGTAAAGCAGTTACCGAAGATGCAGTCACTGCCGTTCTCCAGGCAGCAGGTATAGAAGTTAACGAAGCCAGAGTAAAGGCACTTGTCGCAGCCCTTGAAGGCGTGGACATCGAAGAAGCAATCTCAAAGGCAGCATTCGCAGCTCCCGCAGCCGCAGCAGCCCCTGCAGCAGCAGCTCCTGCAGCAGAAGAAGCTCCTGCAGCAGAAGAGGAAGAAGAGGAAGAAGATACCTCTGAAGAAGACGGAATGGCCGGTCTCGGCGCCCTCTTCGGATAAACACAATAAAACTTCAATACATACAGCTCGCCGTAAGGCGGGCACTCCTTTTTTCAATAGAAACTTTAACAGTAGTTTAATAACTTAGAATTATAACTTGGAATTAGCTGATTTTTCTGTAGAATTCTTTATCTTTTCTTAAATTCCTCATTTTCTAAAAATATTTATCTTTTCTACATAATTCTCTGTACTGGATAGATATCCTGACTCGATGAATGCATATCCTGCAGTTTCATATGTAACGAGCAATTTTATTGGTGCTTTGCGATGCCGGTTACAGGATATGTTTTTTAGTTAGAGCAATAACATACAAGAATCCCAGAAATATTCAGAATTTAGTAACTGTTAAGCCCACTCAAAATTAGTTATTAGTAAATTAGCAGTTAACTCAATTTTTATTTATTTACAAAGCATCTTCACACGATTCTTGGTAGATAACTTTGACTTAGCTTACTTTAAGCTTACTTTAATATCGTATCTGATCACTTTAGATATTAAATGGATTAACAAATCATCCACGAACTTCGACTCATAAGTCAGTAAGCTAGACGGAGTCGAAAAAGTATGTTACACAAACCAGCTCTCCAAAAGGTTATAATAGAAAAGATAATGAATAATAAGTAGTCTTCTGCAGAAAAATAAGTAAGAGATTTCTATGTCCCGATTTAATCCTATCCTCGCTATGAGAGCCCTCTGGCAGATCAGAGTAAGAAAGCGTCCTTTTGTCCTTTCTCACGGTGTAAATGCTCGGTGCAACATGCGCTGCAAATTCTGTGGGTACTGGAAGAAAACCGGGGAAGAACCGACTAAAGAAGAGATTTTCAAGCTGTTAGACGATGCGAGAGATTTCGGGATAGGAGTTTATAATGCCTGGACTGTAGAGCCTCTCCTGAGAAAGGATCTGCCCCAGATTATGGCATATGCCAAAAAAATCGGGATGATCACTTCCATGGTCACAAATGGAAAGCTGCTTTACGAGAGAGCGGAAGAGCTTGTGGATGTGGATTATCTTTCGGTTTCTGTGGATGGGGTAAAAAGTTATAAAGAAATCCGTCGAATGGACTTCGAAACTCTGTTGAAGGGCTTAAAGAAAGCTATTGAGGTTAGAAAACTCCAGAAACAGAGGAATCCCATCCTGATGAACTGCGTACTCACAGGAAAAAATCTTGACGATGTCGAGACCCTTATTTTACTTGCAAAAAAGCTGAAAGTGAAGATTTCCTTCGAGCCTGTCCATGAGTTTCCCGGAATCAGTAAGGAAGTATGGAACGACATTGGAATCCGTGACATGGAGAAATTCCGCAGTACAGTTGACCGCATAATCGAGCTTAAAGCGCAGGATTACCCGATCATAAACTCCAGAACCTATCTTAAAATGGTCAGGGATGGGAAAATGGACTACAGATGCCTTGCCAGCGGGATTATTATGAACGTGACACATGACGGCACTCTGGAGACCTGCCGTGTGCAAAACGAGCCCCTTGGAAACGTTATCTGGGACGGCTTTGAGAACGTCTGGAAAAACTCCGAAAAGCGCCGAAAGGAGATTGTCAAAAACTGCACAGGTTGCCTCTTTTTTGGATACACGGAAAATAGTTTGATGCAGAGTTTTAATCCCGAAGTTCTAATGCATTATGAGTGGATGTAACAGCAGAGTTCCGCTTCGTGAACACGATCCGAATCCCGTCTCAAGAGGATGGTGCCTTTTTCACAAGCCTTCTTCAAACAGGCTTGAGCGCAAATTTTTTGAGAAAGATATTTGATCACAAGCCTTTTCGAAAAAGGCTTGACCGAAAACAGCGAACTTTTGGATTTGATAACCTTATCCTCTAACCCTGTCCGGCGTGATAAACGCAAACTTTTTAAGAAAAAGTATGATCAAAAACCGGTATGGAGACGTGATAAACCGGAGCAACGATTTCAGTCAAACCTTTTCGTAAAAGGGTTGCGGTGCAGCGCTTGTGCTCAAGAGGGCTAATTTAGGGAATAGAAATTTACTTATTCCTGTCTAAATAACGGAAATTAAAGAAGATTTTATTGAAAAGCCAGAATATAAAATAAAGGAAGGGCTTTTTTATCTAGAGTTCCCTCTATAATTTTCTTTATTCAGCATCCTTAGAGCTTTAACTGTAACCCATCTGACTTCAAAGTCTAGATCGTTTAGATTTTAACAAGAGGGGGTGCTGCCTTTTGATCACCAATTTTTCCAGGAGTTTCTACGGCATACCACCTGACCTAGGGGTTGTTGTCTTTTAGAATTTCGAGAAGCGCATCAACTGCTTTTCGGCTACCTATATTCCCAAAGGCACAAACTGCAGTAACCCGGAGTTCGGAGTATCTTTCCACGCTATTATTTAAACAGTCATCGTCTCAAATTATCATATTTACACAGTCTTTATTACCACCTGCTCTCCGCTCTTCAGCCCGAACTGGCGCGCAGCACTTCCCTTGTTTACCGCAATCTCCAGGAAACCATGACTGCCTATAAGGGCAAGGGGCTCTTCCTGCCCGACAAGACCGTAGGTCTGAACAAAGGATACCTTTCTGCCGTTTACTTCCATCTGTGAGCCGAAAGTAGAGAATCTTAAGATGATATTTTCCGGAATATTGGTGATTACATTCCCGAAATTGTCTGTAAAAATAACCTCCCCGACAAGAAAGGATCCGTCAATTCCGAAATTTTCGAAATTAAGGTTCACAAAGTCCGATATTTCGGGCCCGACAGCATCGATAGATGTACCTTTTGAGAGGTGGGCTCCTACAGGCGCAAAAATATCCCTTCCGTGAAAAGTTGCAGAAATTCCGGATTCAAGCATGAGTTCGGGATTTGTAATTTCGTGTACTTCCATCTTCCCAAGGCGGCACGCTGCAGGTATAAGGAGCCCGTTGTCAGGGCCGACAAAAAACTGTTCTTTTCCTTCATCACCTGCTTTAATGGCGAGAGCGCGGCGGGAAGTGCCGACACCTGGATCGACGACGCCAATATGCACAGTCCCATGAGGGAAATATTGAACAAGTGAATAAAGAGCAAAAGCTCCTTCCCGTATTCCAGCCTGCCGGATGGAATGGGTTATATCGATTATCTGCACCTCCGGGTTAATTCCCAGAATAATGGCTTTCATAGCTGCGGGATAAAGGTCCCCAAAGTCAGTAGTCAGGGAAATTAAGGGCATAAAAATCACTTGGTTTTTTTCTATTTTATCATATGCAGAAGAAGAAAATATATTAAGATGTGAGAGTGTACAGGCTAACATCAGGATATAAAAAATTGAAGAAGAATAGAACATGAAGCATACAAAAATATTATTTATACTGATTTTCATAAGCCTTGCTCTTTTTGCATCAGGCTGCGAAGAGAAACTCAGTACAGAAGAAATTGCAACAAAAATGCAGGAGAAAGAAGCCAGCCTTGAGGACTACTCTTGTACAATACACACGACAGTATATCTCAACGGGGAAAATGATCTGGAAGAGGAAATCCAGATGGTGTATAAAAAACCTAACCTTATGAGGACTTCTGGTGTAGAGGATGGAAAAAAAGTCGAATCTGTATCGGACGGAGAGTTCGTATGGAGCTATGACGTTGAAACAAATACTGTCACTAAAATAAAATTGCCTGAGGAACCACTCATAACGGAAAAAGATTTTGTCAGTATCATAGGCAATTTACTGAATGAAAGCGAGGTTTCCATGCTCGGAGTTGAAGAGGTGGATGGAAGAAGTGCATATGTTCTTGAAACCAGACCAAAAGCTGAGGAGAGTGTATTGTCAGAGCTAGCTTCCCGGACAAAAGTATGGGTTGACAGAGAGACATGGATGGTACTTAAGTTCAGTATGTATGACAATGAGGGAAACCTGTCAGTAGACGTGGAAATACGCGACCTGAAAGTAAATGTTGGGATTCCGGATTCGGAGTTTAAATTTGAGATTCCTGATGGGACAGAAGTAGTAACTATGGATCTGGATGAACAATTCAAAATTCCTGAAAACCTGAACCTTGAAGAAGCAAGACAGCAAGCTAGTTTTGAGATTCTTACTCCGGAATATATTCCGGATGGCTACGTGTTTAATGCAGCAACAGTACAAAAATTCAATAATACAGCCCTTATAAGTGAGAGTTCAGAAACTGTAACTCTTAGCTACCAGAAAGGAACCGAAAGCATAGAGATAATGGAAACTGTTTACGAAAACGAGCCAGAAAAAGATACTTCCATGCTGGAAGGCGAAAAGATCAGCATCAACGGAAGAGAAGCATATCTAAATGAATTCGGAGATCTGAAAATATTGCACTGGAAACTTGGAGAAGTCGAAATAGATCTTATAGGGTATCTTGAGAAAGCCGAAATGCTGAAAATTGCTGAATCTATACGTGAACCCTCTACCGAATCATTACAGGAAAACGTTACTGAATCGTCACAGGATTCCTTTAATGAATCTGAATCCTCAAAACTCCACTGACGGCAGTATAAGCAACTATGTTGAGGTTCAACCGGCTCTGCCTCTCTGAGAAAGAAAATAATTAAAAATTACAGATCTTGTATAGAAGAAGAGAAATATAAGTTTCCTGTTTCAGCGAGACCTGAAAGCGCAGGGTCCGGTTGCACATTTTCCACAGGCAAGCTGATTGAATTCGGGGAAAACTCTTGCGTTTTCCTGAAGCAGTTTGAAACATTTTTCTTTATCAAGCCCTCTTTCAGTAAGAGCCCCAGCTGGACATCTATCCACACAGACGAGGCACTTCTCTCCTTTTTTATAACGGCAGAATTCTTCAGCAGGACGGGGAGTAGGAAGTATTTCTGCTGAAATCAGTATTGTTCCGAAGCGGCCTGCACACCCGGCTTTTGTGATCAGCATGTGATGAAACCCGAAAGTACCAAGCCCGGCTGCAAAAGCTGCACTTTTGTGGGACCAGGCAAAGTCAAAACCTCTATTTTTGTAATCAAAAGTAACCTCAGGCACGACTGCTTTTACGTCTTCCTTTGCCAGTTCAGCCTTCAACTTTTTATTGATTTCTTCTATCAGGTAGTCGGTTTCGCTTCTAGCCTGAATCCATTCTTTTACCGGGTCAGGGGATTTCCAATTGCGTTTCACAAGGTCCTTTTCAAAAGGCAAAAAGAAGGTGACAACCGTTCTTGCCTCAAGGAAAATTTCTTTTGGGTGCAGGTGATGAGGGCCAATAATTTTCTTCATCTCATCAAAAATAGGGTCATCGGTTGAAGCATATCCGACAATAGGTTCACGGTATCGAGTCTCAGTACCCGGATTTGCGGCGGCTGCTTTGATAATACTCTCTATCCTATTTTTAAGTCGCATATTAGTTTCTCCGGAAATCCATTTTCATAGATTATTGTAATTACTTATGGGATATTCGGTTGCAGGTCGCCTTACTTAAAATTACTTATAAGTTGGAGAAATTAGCAATAACAGATGAGAAATATAACCGGTAAGGAAAATGACATTGATACGTCAGACCAGATCAAATTGTTTCTCACTGCAGTTTATCTTTTCTCAAGCTTTAATAAATATTCTTTAATATCCAGACCAGATGCATAACCCGTGAGTTTTCCGTTTGATCCTATAACTCTGTGACAGGGAATAATTATCGCTATTGGATTCCGGTTGTTTGCAAGCCCCACAGCCCTGTAAGCTCTGGGATTTCCGATAGATGCTGCTATCTCTTTATAAGTACGGGTTTCACCATAGGGGATTTCGCACAAAGCTTTCCAGACAGACTTCTGGAAATCAGTTCCCTCAGGAGCCAGTTTAAGGGTGAAAGATTTTAATTTCCCGGAAAAATAAGCCTCAAGTTGCCTGGCAGCTTCTTTGAAAAAATCTTTGTTTTGTATCCAGTCCTCAGGAATATCCGCTTTCTTCTTGCCTTTCAGAAAAATAAGACGTTTTAACCCATTTTCGTTTCCTGCCAGAAGAATGGGACCTATTGGTGATTCGATTATATCGTAGTACACTTTTTTGTCACCTGTAGCGCAAATATCAATACTTGTATCGTTCTGGTAGAAATGTTTATTCAATAGATGTTTATTCGATAACCGGGTAAAGGAAGCTAAAGTAAACCAGATCCGAAAAATAAAAAAATTGAAGGTTAGGAGCACTTAAACTCACAAGCCCTCTCAAGTTTTTTACCTAAACTCTTTACCTGAGGCATCAAACTCATTCTTTTTTATATTCACTTTTAGATTAACTTTTCCAGAGAGATCCCGAATAAATGTTCAGGGTATCTACTGCAGACTCAAATTCAGGAGCCTTCGCTTCTTTCTCCAGTTCATTCAGTTCCTGAATCCTCAACTCCACGACATCCATTGCATCTTCAAAAAGCTGCCTGTTGATTTCGATTCCGAAATACTTTTTGAGTTTTTCCTCTGGCGGCATTGTTGAACCTGCCGATAGATATGCAATGTAGTTTTTGTTAAAAGTCTCAGGATCCTCCTTGTACTGTTTGAAAAGGGAGAGAGTTATTGCCTTTGAGACCGCGTAGTTGAAGGTATAGTAGTTGTTTGTCAGATAAATATGATTAATATAGGTCCATTCGGCTGAATCTACACCTGAATCTTCAATGTAATATTCGACTGACTCACTCCCATACTCATTAGATAAGTTTGTCCAGATCTCGTTGAGATCTTCGCCGCTGACTGTTCCGTTTTCAGCACATAGCTGGTGTGCTCTATATTCGAATTCCGCAATCATAGGTTGACGAGTAAAGTAGTTCTGGTACTCCGATATATGCTGGGAGAGAACATTAACTGCGGTCTTTTTATCAAAGTTTTGGATAGCGTGATCAACAAAAAGTTCTTCATTGAAAGTAGAAGGGATTTCCATCTCATAAATCTGGCCTGAACAGTAGAAGTAATCGACAGAGTTCCCAATAAGGTAAAAGTTAATACCATGTCCCAGTTCATGAGTTATGGTTTTCTGATCTCTAATAGTGCCATTGTAGTTGAGGAAAACAAGGGCAGGAGACTTCAAAGAACATAATCCAATAGTATAACCTCCAGGCTGTTTTCCATGCTCAGGATCAGGATATACATCTACAAAATTACCAGTCACCATTCTTAAAAAGATTTCATTGAAACGAGGATCCATTTTAGAATAGGATTTCTGGATTTCCTGCAAGGCTTCGGTATATGTATAGTTATTCCCAGGCTGATCTGTCAACTGAAGCATGAGGTCATATGGTCTGAGGGTCTCAATCCCGAGCTTACTTCTCCTGAACTCGTTATATTCCTCGAATACCCCTTTTCTCTCTTTAAAAACAGTGTTCATGTCATCAATCTGAGTGCGGTTAAGATAGGAACTGTACAATGTGTAGTCATAAAAATCTGTATAGTTCAATTCCCGGGCAATAAGATCGTCAAGCTGAGCTTTTCTGGAATAGATAGATGCCATGGAATCGGATTCATTTCGCATGTGGTAGTATCTCTTCTCATAACATCTTTTCCTGTTTTCTCGGCTAAGGTCTGTTGAAAGTAGAGTATTATAGGACTGAGAATTGACAGAAAAATTCTCCCCGTTTTCAAGTGTTATATTTCCTGCCATTGTAACGTTGTTTGTTACCTTCGACATCGCCTCAGTTTCCAATTTCATGCGCTGGTTTTCTAGCTCTGCAATGTATACAGCCTGAGACTCGTTCATTGCCCTGTGATCTGCGAATCTCCTGTATTTAGCTTCAAGATAAGGTCTGTACTCCTCAAGTTCAGGCTCTTCGGAAAAGAGTTTGTTCCATTCCTCGTCATTGAGTGAAGTCAGCTTCACAACTGTAAATGAGTTGGCTTTCCCATACTCGGTAACCAGATTCTGGGAATCCGTTAGAAGAGAAACAAAGAATGGGTCACTCACATTTTTACTAAATTGAGTATATGCATAAATGTAAAGAACCTCAAGAGATTTTGAGAACTCCTTTTCAGCATTCAGGAAGTCAAGTAAAACCGACCCAGACAAATTTTCAAATTGTGGACGGAAAGTTTCGTTTATTTCCTCAGGCTTCTTTCTTAAGATCTCAAGTTCTTCTAGGGCATCTCCCCTGCTACTGAAAAGATAGGAATCATTCCACTCTGTAGTAACCTCATCGGGATTAAGTTTTTCAAATGTGTATTCTTCGTTTATAATCTCAGATGGGTTACCTAGCTCCGCAGCAGCCCCGCATTCTGAAAAAATCGAAAAGAATAGAAATATCCCAATAGTGATGAGTCCTTTAACTGTTCCGAGAGCCATGAGCCCTTTAACTGATTTTAGTCTCATAAACCACAACCCCTGACAGAATATCAAAACCATTATCCAGGTTTTGTAAGAAAAGTTCCAGGTATTTTAATAAATCAGCAACAATAGGTTTGGATATTTTAGAATAATGATGTAAAAAGCTATCGGTTTTAAACTGTTCTATGGGCAAAAAGGCGAAACTGCAAAATTACATAGAAGTCAGAAAAGAAAGAAAACGAAACTTGCCGAAAAAGGAGAAGCTATGTGCTTGAGAATTAATTAGAAAATAAGATAGTCTCAAGAAATAGAATGATCCTAAAAAATAGATAAGTAAAGCCCGAAGGCTTCACTCTGAAATTTACCAGTAACTGCTTATTTTGCGAGGTTATAGTTCTGGTTGACGATCTTGAGGGCACAGAAGTTGCCGCACATAGTACAGGCATCTGAGTCTTCGGGAGCCCTGCTGTCCCTGACTGCTCTTGCATGTTCAGGGTCGATTGCAAGGGAGTACATCTTTTCCCAGTCAAGTTCCCTTCTGGCTCTGCCCATATCAAGATCCCATTGCCTTGCCCTGTCAGGATACTTTATCATATCACCGACGTGGGCTGCAATTCTTGATGTCTTAACACCTGTAATCACGTCTTCAACGTTCGGAAGTGCAAGGTGCTCTGCTGGAGTCACGTAGCAGAGGAAGTCACAGCCATAAGCTGCGGAAACGGATGCTCCGATTGCAGTTACAATATGGTCGTAGCCTGGAGCAATATCTGTAACGAGAGGACCGAGCATGTAGAAAGGCTTGTGACCGCTCATTTCCTTCATGAGCTTTACATTAGTTGCAATCTGGTCAAGTGGGACGTGGCCAGGACCTTCGACAATGACCTGCACACCCTGTTTGTGTGCCCTGTCAGCCATTTCGGAGTTGATGATGAGTTCCTGGATCTGGGCGCGGTCGGTTGCATCGTGGACTGCCCCTGCACGCATTCCGTTGCCTGTAGAAAGGACGACTTCGTGTTCCTTGAGGATTTCAACGAGGTAGTCGAAGTTTTCATAAAGCGGGTTTTCCTTTTCGTTGTGCAGCATCCAGGAGCTCATGAAAGCGCCACCGCGGGAGCAAAGTCCGCCGTACCTGCCGTGGGCTTTAAGCCTGTCAAGGGTGATGTTGTTAATCCCTGTATGGATTGCCATGAAGTTGGTTCCGAGTTTTGCCTGGGCTTCGGTTGCATTGAAAAGCTCGTCTTCAGTCATATGTACAATTGAGCCGTACTTTCTTGCAGCTTCAATGAAAGCCTGGTAGAGAGGCACTGAGCCAACGGAAAGGGAAACGCTGTCAATAACTTTTTTCCTGATTCCAAGGAAGTCACCCCCTGTACCGAGCTCCATCAGAGTATCTGCACCTGCGGCTTCGGCAGCCTGGGCTTTCTTAACTTCCATTTCCTCATCAACAATGTCCGAGGATACGCCTATGGATGCATTGACCTTGGTTCTGAGCCCTTCTCCTATACCGCAGATCTTTACCTGCCTGTAAGGTGAAGTTGGAATAACAATTCTTCCGGCTGCAACACCACGGCGGATGAATTCAGGGTCAAGCCCTTCATCCTTTGCAACAATCTTCATTTCCTCAGTAATAATCCCTTTCCTTGCATCTTCTACAATTGTCATATTATTAACCTCAAGCTTTCTATAATCTGTAAAATTTGGTTGTAGGATTAAGCTGTAATTAAGGCAAAGTTGAGTTAGAAAATAAAAGGCGTGTAATTATATATAACACTTTTTAAAAAATTAACTTTAATCTTAATCAAGTTTACTTTACTTAGGTGCCTATAGGTGTTGAAAAATATAAGAAATAAAATTAAAATAAATGTTTTATAAATAAAAGCTAAACTTTCTTTGAGCAAAAGGCAAGTAAAATTGTTTTGATCGGAAAATTGAAAAAGGTAAAATTAGGTTTATAATAAGATCAAGTAGAAAATCGGTATTTTAAGCCAATTCGTGAATGAATATAAGCTAATGTGTAAAAAAAGATATATGGTTAGTTATTATTAGCCCGCTTGTACCAACCCAAAGACGTATATTTTGTCTCTTCCTCTGTCTTAAAAGGACTTCATGCAACTTCTGGGTGGCGTGAAGTCTTGTTTACAGCATGAGAATCTTTATTCTCATAATAATCTCTAGCATATTGACTACTTAATACATCAAGACTGTCATTTCCCCATGGTACTTCCTGTCCCATAATAGCCCTTACTTTTACATAGCCTGTGTCATTAACTTTTGCTGCTAGTAGATTATTGTACCTACCTCTGTATTTTTTAGGCCACTCATATGGATCATTATTTGCAGTCAAATAGACAAAGAAAGATACATTTTCTCCTTCCTTTAGATTATCGCTTAAGTAGATGTAGGTATCATATGTCGGATTTGAGGTATACTTAGTGTATTCTCCATAAGGGACAGAAGAAATATTAGACACATTTTCAATAGGGAATAGCATTGGGCTTCCATTATTTATGGGATCAAAAATGTCAAAATAATCTGCAACAAACCAGGCACCACCATGAATATCTTTGAGCCTGGTCTCATTTGTTCTGAATCCATACATATAACCCTTATCAGTTTCTGCAATGAAAGTTACCCAGTTTCCTATTAACTCTTTGTTGTCAAGTTCCTCACTCATATTTCTAAAATAGGGACCTATATAATTTCGTTCAGGCTTGCGCATGACTTTACGCAGAAACTTCTGGAAAGAATCAGGTTTCTGCGTAAAGGGAGTAAAAAATTTGCCTTCCTTAGATGCAGGGATAGGAACCATTATCACAGTCGTTCCATTCACTTCCTTTCCGGAAAGTCCTGTAACTTTGATATCATACTCAAAATAGTATCTTTGAACTGGCTCCCTATTAAGGTACGTACCCGTATTTATGGCATAAACAACATAGAAAAATAGTATGCCTATAACAAAAAGAGTAAAAAAGATAGGAATGAGCAGTAGATTTTTTCTTCTCACGTTTATCCCACCTTATATTTTTTATAAAGTATAAAATTATTTCCTAATACTCTATGAGTTCCGTATTGTGCTTACTTTTTTCAATAGAGCACCTGTTGTGATTAATATAAGATTAAAATCAGATCCAAAAGTATTTGGACAATAAAACATTGCTTCTTATATTAGAGAAAGGGGAATTTACAGACCTGAAATAGGAAAACAGAAATCAATCAGAATTTTTGGACAGAATTTACTTATAGGATAATTGCTATCGGCTGTTTCCTACCTGAACTTTAGATTTCGAGTTAACCTATTGAAAGTGTAAGCCGTACGCTTTCTAAAAGAGGAGAACAGGAAACTAATTTATAAATCACACAATATAGACTAAACAATAATTTTGAAACTAGTGTAATAGATAGAAAATTTTTAGAAAATAATTGAAAAAATCATTAGTACAACTGATGCTATAAGCTATTGTATTAGTTTCTAAATTCTAAAAAAGTAATTAACGAAGAATTTAAAAATGTAGGCTGAAAAAATAGAATTTTTATTTTCTCTGTTTATTCATTTCCTTAATTAACTGAAGGGTTTGCCTGTGAAGAGTTAATATGAAATCACTCAAAATTCCAAAGATGAACATCTGAAGACCGAATATGATTAGCAGGGATGTAAGGACAGAAAGCAGGGTATGGGTAATTCCATCTAGCCACTCAACTACCACAAAAGTTCCTGTAAACAGGCCTGCCAGAATAAAGATAGAACCTATAATTCCAAAATAGAACATGGGATTATTCATTTTTGCAAGTCCGTAAATAGTAGACCCAATTCTGAATCCATCTTTTACCGGATTTAGCTTGGTTGTGCTTTTCTTACTTCTAGGGAGGTAAGTGATAGGAACTTCTTCAACCCTCTGCTTTTTAAGAACGCATTCCACGGAAATTTCGGTCTCGATTTCGAAACCTGTTTTGTTAAGTTCGAGTTCCCTCACACTCTCGAGCGTAAATGCACGGTAACCTGAGAGGATATCTTTTAATTCGACCTCATAAGCAATATCAAAAAACATGTTTATAAGATGGTTGCCCACAAGGTTGAGCTTTGTAAAAGCACCAGGGGAATAATTATCCAGCCGGTTGCCTATAACATGGTCGGCCCGCCCTTCCAGAATAGGCTTTAGGAGAGAATGGATTTCACGTGCAAGGTATGTTCCATCCCCATCAACCATCACGACATAAGGGTTTTCTATAAGCCCGAAAGCCTGAATTATTGCCTGCCCTTTGCCTTTTCCGGTCTGCATGACAACTTTTGCACCTTCAGCCTCTGCAATTTGTCCTGTGCCGTCTTTGCTGTTTCCATCAATTACTAGAATATTGGAAAAGCCTTCCTGCCTGAAATCCTTGATAAGCTGCCCTATTGTCGCAGCTTCATTCAAGGTAGGAATAAGAATGCAAACATCTGCGTTGTTCACGTTTCACACATATCCTTTGCCGGAATCTCTACACGCGCCCGTTTTGTTGTAAAACTTATAAGTACCTTATTTCCAGAAAAGGGATGATGGAGATTGAGGGTTCTTACAAAAGTCCCATGTTGTCGAGCTGCTGGCGGACGACTTCTACGCCTCTCTCACAGTCTTCAGGAGACTTACCGCCTGTAACTACCAGTTTTCCAGAACTGAAGATAAGCACGACTACTTTAGGCTCATCGATTCTGTACACAAGACCAGGGAACTGCTCAGGCTCGTACTCGATATTTTCAAGCCCAAGCCCTATTGCAATTGCATTGAGGTTCAAAATAGTGTGCAGGTCTGCAGAAGCAACAATATTCTGGACAGTAATCTGGGGGTTCTCCACGGTTTTAATCCCGATACTGTTCAGCTTTTTCGCCATATTGCCTATAACGGTATGTACATCAGCAACGTTTTTTGCCCCTGTACATACAACCTTGCCGGAAGTAAAGACCAGGAATGCAGCTTTAGGATCCGAAACCCTGTAAACGAGCCCGGGGAACTTCTGCTTGTTGTACTCGGCTCCTTCGAACTCGGATTCAATAACATTTAAGTCGAATTCTTCAGCGAGTTTGGTGGATGCAACCACATTTTCGATCTTGATGCTAGATTCGCTCATTAGTCAACCCTCAGTATATAAAGCAAGAGTAATATCCTCTAACCAGTATATAAAGATATAGTTAAATACCCTGCATAAGTATATAAATGCTTTATATATAGAATATAAATGCGACAGAAAAACTAAAATTTAGGACGCATGTATTTATAAATAAATTAATAGGGATAGAGATGATTAAGCTCTCTTTCAGGCACTTCAATTCTCAAATTTTTTAAGACCTTCAAGAATAGAGTCATATTTTGCACTGACTCTCTGGAGAAGATCACCCTCAATACTGCGGTGAGTAGGAATCAGAATCTGGGCTCCTTTTGCGATTTTAACCCCATTTTTTGAAACCCCATAATCAGGAGCAATAAGAATTCCATCTGCAGAAATCCCGAGAGAGAGATCGTTTACGATTCTTGAAACCATTTCAGTTGCCGGTTTTACCTTTTTCTTGATAAGGACAGCAGAAGAAACGTATCTTTCCCTGGTTTCTCGAATTTTCTTAATAGTATTTTCAACAGTTTTGAGATCCACTTCATCGGGAAGTTCTTCGACAAGTAGAGTAAGTGCTTCTATAAGGTCTTCAAACGTTGTTGAATGTACCTCAAGGATTTCTCCATCACAATACTGCCGTACAGTATCGGAATAACCTGCCGAGATCACGACCACGTCGGCCTCAAGCAGGCGAGAAATTTCCTCCTTTGAAGGTGAATAAGCATTGGTTACGAAGTATTCCTTGATTCCGCACATACTCATGAGAGACTCATACATGGGAGTCACGGCAATAGTCTTCTTCCCTATCCAGAGGTTGATTTCACTTTGCTCTCCCTGGGATCTCAAAAGTTCAAGAATTTTCTCTTTTATGGCTTTTGGGTCATCTCTTTTGAGCCCGAAATAATCGGCAAAAAGAGGAGTTGTTGAAAGCTGCCTACTTCTCCCACAGGGCACAGACTTCACAAAGCCTCGATCTACAAGGTCCTTTATATGGTCATAAGCTCCGCTTCCTCTCATATCAATGAGGTCTGACTGGAGCAGGGGCTGATGATAGGCAATCATTGAAAGAGTGCGAAGTTTGGGGGCTGAAAGCTCCTTTGGGGCGACTTCTCGCATGAGTTCGGAATATTCGGGCTTGACCTGCATAACATAACGCTCCCCAAGATCAAGGATTTCGATTCCGGATCCGCGGGAAGAATATATCTCTGTCAATTCTTTTACTGCCGAAAGGACTGTTTTTTTTGGTTTCCCTGTGATTTTCGCAAGCTTTTCGAGGCTTACTGCCCTGCCAGCAACAAAAAGTGCGGCTTCAATAATCTCAAGCTCACTCATAAATCTCACTTCCAGAAAGAATAAAAGTATTCTTTAATCAGGCTAATAGGTATTCGATACTGGAAAACCTTTAGTTTAAGGTTTCGAAAGTTCAGCTTTTGATTTTAACTTCATCTCGTGGAAAAGAGATGGGTTAGCTTCCGTGGAAAATCCAGATTCTTCTCCAGGATAGATATATAATTCCTCAAAAAGTTCGTCCTGAAAAAGCCAGATCTTCCTGTTTGAAGCAAGGAAGAGAAGGGAAAGATAGTCCATAATCCTGTCATCGCTTGATTCAATGAAACTGGAGAACTCCACTACAGGCTGCTTCGTAAATAGCTCTGAGAGCTTTGACCATATAATAGCTAGCCGTGAACTAATAGCTTCTTCGTGAGCAATCCCCAGAACGTCCCCGGTAGTAAGCTGGGGACGAAGATTGGGTTCTTCTGAACCCTTGCTGGCTTTTTTCTCTTTTTTTCTGGAAAGATTTTTTTCGGCTTTTTTGAGTTCAAGAATCAATTCATTGAGCGTTACTGGCCTTGTGGAAATCCGGCGGACAGGAAGCTTAGGGACGGGAAACTCTTCAGGTTCAGGAAAATCTGGATCGTCAGGGAAATCCAGTTCAAACGCATCGCCCTCTTCCTCCTCTACTTCGAGGATTCCCGAAGATTTCATGCGCAGGAGAATTGCAGAATAAAGAAGCGTCCTTGAAGAGATTCTCAGGTCCATCTGTTTGAGCTCTTCCACTCTTCCCAGAAAACTGTCAGTGAGCTGTACGATGTCTATATCCCAGGGATTGATCTTTCCGTCCCGTGCGAGTTCAACAAGTATACCCAGAGGTTCGTAAGTCTCAAATTCCGAAATATCAAGGAGATTCCAATCAATTCCAAGGCAAGAAAGAGTGGTTGGCAGCCCATAAGTCTCAGGATTTGCAAAAAGAGAGTTGTTTTCGGATTTACGAGTCGTATGAGCCTGAAGCCGCGGAACTTCAAGCGCTGCCCCCCCGTTATCCATAAGTTCAGCCATTGAGCTTCACTCCGGTAATGCTCGTAAGATTATTTTCTTGCATTGTAACCCCTATTGTCCTTACCGCAGCCTGGATCATCGGTTTTCTTAGAGATACAACAATAAACTGGACTTTTGATCCTGAGGCTTTTACGCGTCTTGAAACCCTTTCAACATTCCAGCCGTCCAGAAACATATCAATCTCATCAAAAGCATAGAAAGGAGCAGGACGGTATTGCTGGATGGCAAAAATGAAGGCAAGGGCGGTAAGGCTTTTTTCTCCTCCAGACATGGCCTCGATCCGTTGGAGAGTTTTTTCCTTTGGTTGAGCCCGGAGAGTCATCCCTCCTGCAAAAGGGTCATCAGGATTCTCAAGTAGAAGCTCGCCCATGCCGTCGGAAAGTTCATGGAAAATTTCCTTGAAATTGGCATTTATGCTTGTATAAGCATCCATAAAAGCGTCCCGCTTTAACTGCTCATACTGGTCGATGCGCTCAAGAAGCTGCTCTCTCTCGGTAAAGAGAATGTCGCGTTTTCCCTGCAAATCCGAAAGCCTGAGTTCTACTTCATTATACTCATCAATCGCCCTCATGTTCACGGGCTCAAGCTGCCTGAGAGCCTCATCGATTGCCTGAATCCGCATATAAACGGTTTCGTAATTCGGAACCTCATCAGTTTCCTCTATGCCTCTTTTCAGGATTTCTTCAACTAATTGCTTTTCCTGGTCAAAGAGAGCGTCTTTCGTAGCTGTGAGCGTAAGCACCTGCTGCCTTGCCTTCTCAAGGGTAGTTGAAGCAGTACTCACCCTGCGTTTGACGGCGCTGTGTTCAGCCTGAACGCTTTCCCGCTCTCTCTGGAGCCCTATTAGCTCATCCGAGAGCTCAAGCTCCCTGGCTCTCTTTTCCTCAAGTTTTTTCTCAAGTTCTTTTATTTTTATCTTCAGGGAGTTAATTTTATCCAGTCTTGAAGCTTTCTTTTCATCAAGTTCCCGGATAAGCTCCTTCGCCTCAGCAATCTTCTGTTCAGCATACTCTTTCTCAAGCTTCAGTGCATTCAGGGTAGCTTCAGTATCCCGAATTCTACCATCAAGCCGGCGGAGTTCCTCGTCAACAAACTCGATTTTTTTATTAATTTCAGGCAGAGGAGAATCAGCAAGTTTTGCTTCAAGCCCTGAAATCTGAGCCTCAAATTCAGATACAGCTTTTTCCTTCTCTGCTTTCTTCGCAATCACTCTGTCCATTTCAGCCCTGAGTTCTGTCCTTGACTCCTCGATTGCTTTGAGGTCAGCCTGCCTGGCTTCAAGAAGTTCGGCAAGTTTTGCCTCCCTGCCTGCAATCTCCTCAAGCTGGCGCTCCTTGCGTGAAATCGTAGCCTCACAGTCCCGGATCTTCCGGTTTAACTCAAAAAGGTGACCTTCAATGCTATCCTGTTTACTTATAGCTGCATTCCGGCTTGCATCCAGGGACCTGATCTCCTCTGCAAGTTCAAGGAGTTTATCTTTTTCCGCAGCAGCAAAGGAAATTCCTGATTTAGAGGAAATTGACCCTCCTACCATTGCTCCGCTCTTTTCCAGAAGTTCACCTTCAAGGGTGACCATTCTCACCTTTCCCATAAGGCGGCGGGCACTTGAGAGGTTTTCCATAACAAGGGTATCCTGGAAAACATACCAGAAAGCAGGCTCAAAATAGGGATCGAATTCAATAAGGTCAATTGCATACCCTATTACCCCACTTTCATAACTCAGGTCTTCAAGACGTCTGGATTCTCTCATCTTGTTAAGGGGAAGGAAAGTAGCTCGCCCTCCTTTTCTGTGCTTCAGGTATTCGATTGCTTCGGCGGCATTGGCGTCCGTATCCACAACAATTGCTTGCATCCGGTTTCCTGCAGCAATCTCAAGGGCTGTTGAGTACTGCCTATCAACTTTTCCAAGCTGGGCAATGGTTCCATGAATTCCGAGAAGATCCTCCTGCCTTGCAGCCCTTATTACCATCTCTACAGCCCTGGAATAACCACCTCCCTGTTCTGAAGCCCTCACTCTTGCTTCCGTGATTGTGTATTCCTGCTGAAGGCTATGAAGCCTGTTTTCAAGTTTCCTGATATCTTCCTTTATCCTGAAATGGCTGCTTTCAATATCATCCCGGTCAAGAATAAGGGATCCTAGACTTTCGGAAAGCTTTTCAAGCTCATACTTTACAGAAAGCGTGTCACTGTCAGAAGAAGCAACTGCAGCTTCAGCATCCCGGATCTGGTTTTCGATCTCTCTGAGTTCCGAAGATTTTCTTCTGAGGGCATCAAGGAGCCGATCCTTAGTTCGGATAAGCTCATTTTTCTCGTTTTTTGCGTCCTCAAGGTTCTTCCTGGCTGCCATGAGCTCATCCCGTGTAGCAGCGAACTTTGCGTCAATATCCGCGATCCTGCTATGAAGCAGCATGCGTTCGGTTTTGCGCTCGGAAAACTCTGAGGAGATGCTGTCTTTTCTCAGGTTCTCTGTCTCGATTTTTTCCTCAAGTGCCCTGACCTTGCCCTTGGTGGAATCGATTTCTACAAAGGCTTTCCTGCGTCTTGAGTCTGCTTCCTCAAGTTCGGATTCCGAAACCTCGATACTATCTGCGCAGCGGGAGATCTCCCCCTTTATCTCCTCAATTTCCCTCTTAACCTGAAGTTGCTCATCTTCTCCTTTTTTCTGGATTTCAAGGGAAAGTTTTTCCAGGGTTTCTTCAAGAGCCTGAAGTTCCTGCACTCTCTCGTTCAGGATGAGCTGGACTTTCTCAAGATGCTCTTCCTTGCCTGCAAGTTCCTTATCTACATTGTGCAGTTCAGCCCTTGCATCCTTGAGCCTGGAAAGCAGGACATATCCCTCGAATTTGACCTTCTCAGCCTTAAGAACCTGGTATTTTAAAGCCTGATCACGTTCCCCAGCCAGTTTTCCTAACTGGGTGCGTACTTCTTCAAGGATTATATCCACACGTTCAATTTGCTGTCTTACAACCTCAAGTTCCCCAAGTGCCTTTTGCTTACGCTCGTCAAATTCTGCAACCCCTGCGATTTCGTCGATAATTTTTCTTCGTTCCACAGGAGTCATGGAGATAATTTGCGTTACATCTCCCTGCATGACCACATTGTACCCTTCAGGCGTTACCCCTGCTTTAGCAAGCTGGGAATGGATTTCTCCAAGGCTTACGGCTCTTCCATTGAAGTAAAAATAACTGTAATATCCGCTTTTTGTTCGACGGACTTTTCGTGAGATTTCAATCTCATCAAGTTCCAGAGGCAACTTGCGGTCAGAATTGTCAAAACGAATTGTAACCTGGGCAAAATCAGGCTTTTTCGCCGCATCACCATTGTAAATCAGATCAGTCAGCTTTTCAGCCCGAAGAGTCCTTGAACTGGTAAGCCCGAGTGCAAAGAGAATTCCATCTATTATGTTAGACTTTCCACTTCCGTTAGGACCGGAAATCGTGGTAAAGTCATTATAAAAGGGAATCTTTACTTTTTTTCCGAAGGACTTAAAGTTAACAAATTCAATCTCTTTTATATACACAGAATGCCTCTGTAATTTTACGTTTTTGAGAAAGTTTCTGTTTTTTTAAGTCTCATTTAGCCCGAGAAGGTTTCCGGCTGCAAGTTATAAGCTCAGCATCTTCTTTTTCCCGTACATCCACGAACTCTTCTATGAAGTGTTTTTTCGTAGTTTTCTCGGCGATTATGTATTCACACTTATAGTCATCTTCAGGTTGGGGTTTCACAGGGTCCGCTCTAACAACAGGGGATTGTCTTTGAGGGAATGAGGGTCCTGAGTACTGCTGTCCTGACCCCATTCTTATCGAGGATTGCTGCCTTGGAAGTTCTCTAATCGACGGCTGCTGTCTTACAGCACCTTTAAGCCGTCTTTTATCCCCGCTTTCTGCAATAATATATTCACACTTTGATTCGACCTCTTCCCTGTCAAGTTCTGCTGGCTCTATCTCTCTGAGCTTCAGCTGAACCTTTGCACCTGTGCCCGGAAGAGAGGCAGGTGCTTCTCTGAATTCACCTAGTCTGTATGCCGGGTTTTCTTTTCGGGGCTCAGGTTTTTGCCTGAATTTTCTGGAGAGAGGTGGAAGATCCAGAGGATCCTCAGGAAGGGCAAGAGAAATGGAAGGCGAAACAACAGAAGGCGGAACTACTGACGCAGCAATTTTCGCATCCTCCAGCTGTTTGGTTAGATTTCCTATCTGTGTTTCCAGTTTCTTTATAAGCATTTTCTGGTCTAGCAATTCGCGGACAAGCCCATCCTGAATGCCCGCAAGTTCCTTTAGCTTCCGGTCAGCTGCTTCCGATTCGTTTTCCCCAGATACTTTCAATTCCATTCTTAATTCATTAAGTATTGAGGCCTTGAGCAAAGCAGGGTTGGGGATTCCCATAAGCTCTGTCCTGATTTCGGAAAGGACAAGATCTTTGATAGAGTCATGATCGGAAATGTTTTCCATTTCGGCCCGCAGTTCATTGAGAACCGAAACCTTTATCGACTTCTTGAGAGTCTCGAGCTCCTCGTAGGTTATTGACAGTCGCCTTTTAAGCGGTGTATTATGCACGTCCCTCTGTCCAGTTCTCATTAAAATACCTCTTATAATAAATTCGGGTTCCGATTTCCTGATTGCCTGAAATTTTCTGGGGGGCAAGGCAAATCAGCACAATTACAATTAAATCGATTAGATCATAGAAATTTAAATAATATGTACAAAGTACATGTAATCTTACTTTAAATATATATGGTAATCGATAGTATTATTGCGGCTTTATAGAACTCTTCTTTAAATAAGAATGGAATATTTTTTACTTAAATTTAAGGAAATATTTCGCATAAACCATCTGGAATCACAGGCAAAAATATAGGAAGAAATATTAGAAAATGAAAAGGTTCTTTCCAGGGGAAAAGAGAGAATAAATCAGAAAAATAATTTGGATAAATAATTTTCGATATATACATTATGAAATCAGTAATGGAGAAACTGAGGAACCTCACGCTTCCTGAACAGCCGGATGGGAATAACGTTAACGTTCAAACCCTGAGTAAGATTCACAGTGTAGGGTTCAGAGAAAAAGGTATCAATACTGCAAAATAGGGGAATGAAACCCAAGCTTAACTCAAAAATAAAATGAGTTAAAGAGCTGGATTTCAGTCGGGGTTGAAAAATATTTAAAGGGAAGTGTTAGTTATTGGATGAAAAGGAATCCTTGAAAACCAGTACACTCTCCCGTGATTGAATTTTGGAAGATGTACATTCCATTTCCGCAGCAGTTTCGTTAACAACAGAACCATGAGTTCCAGTACTTTCAAGGAAAAAATGGACCTCGTCAAGTTCAGGCTCGTGGAAATGATCCATTTCAATTATATCCATAATAACACTCAACACGTTTTTGTGTAAGTGATTGGTAATTCGGGTCATCGGGAATAAACACTATGTATCAGATATTAATAATTTGCGGTAAAAGCAAGATACTTTGGAAAAGAGAAAACAAGCTTATTAATATATAAATGTTATGTTCTTGATAAAAAACTTGTCTTTCATAAAATAAACCTGAAAAGCTATAAAGGAAGAATGCTGCTTTTTAACACCAGTAAGAACAGGAAAAACTCTAAAACCACGAATAAAAGGGAAAAAGAAGTTAAAGGAAAGAAGGCCCAAAAACCCGTATGAGGATACCCATACCGAGAGCCAGTAATGTGGTAAAGGAGACTATCAAAGCTGTATCCTTTGTTCCAAGTTCGTGCTTCAGTACTGCAATTGTTGCCACACAGGGAATATAGATGGTTGTAATTACAGCAAACTGGTACATCTGAACAGGTGTTAATATAGCTGCAAAGTTAGCTGTACCTGCAAGTACGGCAAGGATCTGAAGAGCCATTTCTTTTCGAAGAATTCCAAAGACCAGAGCTGTTACCACAAATGATGGAAGCCCCAGCAGACCTACAGATATGGGCTCGACAAAGTCCTGAAAGATGGAAAGAAGTCCCAGGGCATCGACAACTCCTAGAAAAGCACTTCCGATGAGTAGAAGTGGGAAAGCAATGTAGACAAACTCCCGGCTCTTCATCCATGTTTTCTTGATGGTAGATTTCAGTTCAGGCTTCCTGAGAGGAGTCATTTCCATGATAAACCCACTCTTCTGACCTGGAAGACTTCTTCCCAAAATCCATCCCAGGCTGACAATGATAAACATCTCAAGAACATATATTGAAACTGCAGGCCAGAAGCCTACGAATGTTCCTACAAGCCCAAGGATGATAACCGTTCTTGCAGAGCAGGGAACAAGGGAAATAAGAACGGAAGCAATTCTCTTTTCCCGCCGCGTACCAAGAGCATGCACTGCCATAATTGCAGGAACATTGCAGCCAAAGCCAAGAACAAGAGGGATCACGGCTCTCCCATGAAGCCCAAGCTTGTGCGCGAGATTATCCAGCAGAAAAGCTGCCCTAGTAAGATAGCCCGAATCTTCGAATATGGAAAGAATGGCGTAAAAGACTGCAATATAGGGAATTGCAATCGCAAATCCGGCTTCTACCCCCCTGAGAGAATATACGATCAGGTTTCCCAGGATAGGCGGCATATCTGAAGTTACGGCTTCGGCAGGCTGGATCACATAAGGCTCAAAAACCTCATCCACAATCCAGGTTTCAAGGAAACCTCCTACCCGGAAAACAAGAAGAAAAGTAAGGAGCAGGGCAGATATAAGTACAGCAATTCCGAAGTTAGGGGAGGTAAGGATGGCATCTATTTTTTCTCTCAAGCTTTTTTTAGGTTCGAACCTTGAAACCACGCTGTCCACAATATATCCGGCTTCCCCATAAAGATCTCTTGCAACAGTTTCAGGCACCGAAATTCCATGTTCCATCTCCAGATTCTTCCTTAATCGCCTGGCAGAAGAGAGCAACGCGTTAGCTTCAGGTGGCATACAGCAGAGATCTACAAACTCTGCATCGTCCAGAAGAGCTGCTGTTTTTACGCTTGGAGGGACATTTGGAAAAGCATAGTCCAGGCTGGAAAGAGCCTGGCGGATCAACTGGCTGTATCCTACCCTGTGATGTTCCTGAGTCTTACCCTGCTCTGCAAGGGCTACAAGCATTACGTCATCGAGTCCTATTCCCCGGGTAGCAACAGTTGGCACTACAGGCAGACCAAGCAGTTCAGAGAGTCCATCAGCATCAACGAGAATCCCAAGGTCTGCAGCCAGATCCACCTGATTTAACGCAATAACCATAGGAATATCGAGTTCCAGAAGCTGAAGGGTCAGGTACAGATTCCTCTCAAGCCTGCTCGCATCAAGGACATTAACGATAATATCCGGCCGGTCTTCAATCAGAAATCTCTTGGTTACCTTCTCGTCTTCGTTTGTAGTCCCAAGGGAATAAATGCCTGGCAGGTCAACAACTTCGATAGTCTTCCCCCTGGCTTTTACAATTCCTCTTTTAAGTGCAACTGTCGTGCCAGGATAATTCGAGACCTCAACACCTACCCCGGTAAGCCTGCTAAAAAAAACGCTTTTTCCAACGCTTGGGTTCCCTATGAAAGCAATTGTCATATCATAGGGACTTTTGTTCTTACCTCCACTTTCGGAAGTGCAACATGAGCTGGAAATTCTGATCACATCTCCAGTTATTCAGCTTTGTGCCATTAATATGCCTTCTCTGCGTTTTTACACGTTTTTGCTTTTAGGAGATATGAAAATTTTCTTTGCAATGTCTCTTCCAAGAGCAATTTCTGATCCTATTGCCATGACCGAAATACAACCCTGTTTTTGCTTGCGCCTTACCTCAATGTCTTCTCCGGTAAGAATACCGAGGGAGATCAGGCGTTCCTTTGTTTCCCTGGGAAGGGTTACCCGCGCGACTTTGCCTGAACTTCCCTCTTCCATCTCGTCAAGTGGAATGAACTTCTCATCTTGTGTAATGTTATTTTTATCAAGATTGATAGGGTTTCCATCAGGGCAGTACTCTGGACTTCCAAGAAACTCGTAGAGCCTCTCAAGTACGGCATCAGATACTGCATGCTCAAGTTCGCAAGCTTCCTTATGGGCTTCCTTCCTATCGAAATCCAGGACGTCAACTAGGAAAGTTTCAAGCACCTGATGCTTTCTTTTAATCTTGATAGCCTGGTCAGTTCCTTTTTCTGTCAATTCGACTCCTTGATAAGGTGTATACTCTACAAGTCCCGAGGAATATAATTTTTTTATCATCTCCGTCACGCTCGGCGGAGATACGTTGAGTTCTTCAGAGATCTGTTTGGTCTTTGCAGGTCCCTTGTTCTTTCTAATAAGATAGAGAATAGTCTCAAGATATTCTTCAAATCTATCGATGTTCATTAATATCATCTCGCCAACATATGCCTGACTTCAGACCAGATAATTAGGATAACCTAAAAAAGTAACCGCTTGAATAAATAATTTTTGTTTCTAGCAGTTTACATTTATTTTAAATACTATAAATCAAATCACTGTGGATTCTATTTAAATTCTTAAGGAAAAAAATAGTAAAGAACAGTTTCGGAAGAAATTCAAGAATTGATCGATTTCAGGACAGCAATTTCATTACAATCCGGAAACTTGGGGCATCTCAGACAACCAGACCAGATTTTCCTGGGAAGGCTATTCTTATCTATAATCTTGAAGCCCAGAGTTTCGAAAAATTCAGGCACGTAAGTAAGTGCAAAAACTTCCTTCATGCCAAGATTTTCAGCATCCTCAAGGCAGGCCAAGACAAGCTTTGTACCTATTCCTTTCCTAGCACACTCGGGATTCACGGCAAGGGCAAGTATCTCTGCGAGGTCTTCCCATACTACATGCAGGGCACAGCAACCCACAACCTCTCCATCAATCTCGCAGACGTAATAATCCCTGATATTTTCGTACATCTCACTCAGTGAACGGGCGAGCATTAGCTCTTCCTTCGAATAAGTATTGATGATCTGCTTCATTACAACAACGTCATCTACCCTGGCTTTCCTGATCAATTCGTGTTTCCTCTTAGGTGATATTTTATTTTTAATAGAATGGGCTGCACTGGCTTATATATAAAAATACACCGTGTACTGCAATGAAATTACTCTCGACAAATAAGAAATTTTCCATAGTTCGCACGGAAATATTTTATAAAAAAGCAGATTAAAGGAAATTAGCGGGCGCGAAGGGATTTGAACCCCCGATTTACAGCTTAGGAGGCTGCCGCCATATCCGGGCTAGGCCACGCGCCCATAAAGCGTTTCTCTGAAGAATACAATCTAGCATCCGCCTGTTGAATTTGTATCTCAGGTGAAGTATCCATAATACCGGCATAAGATATATATCAAATTATCGCTCTGAAGGGAGAAAGGTAAGCCAGTAAAATAGAGCTGATTTTTCAGGAAAGTTTTAAATCCAATGTAAACCATTAATCCTAACAAAGTTAACAATACCTTAGGTTCTCAACCGCTTCCACTTTCACAAGTTGGGAATTGACGTTTATGGAGTTATCACTATAAGGCTGACAGGACTACCGCAATTCCCGGTTTCTATCAGCACCTCAGACTCTGTTAGTCAATTTCGATTTAATCAGTTCACATAAGTATCGCGATCTTCATCAGTTCACATAAGTATAGATCAGATATATTCAATCTATATTAGTTTGGAATTTCATCAGTTAGGTTCAATCTATACTAATTATGTGTCTATGTCTTTATTACTAGCTTTTAACTGCACCGAATTATCTTGACTGCTAATTTCGAGGCAGAAAAGCTTTGAAAGACCCGAAAAAGGCGAAAAATTGAAAAACTGGGTAAAAATATTAAGAGGAAAAAGTTTGCATATAAAAAACAACGATTATTATTCCGCCCATACTCCTGAGCTCAGGATGATGGTTTTCGCATCCCTTATTGCTGCCCTGACTGCCGCAGGAGCTTACATACAGATTCCTGTACCTTTCTCTCCTGTCCCTGTTACACTGCAGGTTTTCTTTGTCCTGCTCGCCGGAAGCATGTTGAAAAGCAAATGGGGAGGCCTGAGCATGATAGTGTATACCTTGCTCGGTATAGCAGGGCTTCCTGTGTTTGCAGGAGGTACTTCCGGAATGGGAGTGCTCCTCGGGCCAACAGGCGGATACATAATCGGCTTCATCCTGGCGGCTTATATAGTAGGAAAGCTTTCCGAAAAGGCTGAAAGCGCTGACAAATCCAGCTTCTTCGTTAATGCGCTTAACATGAGCGCAGCAGTCCTCGTTATCTATGCCTGTGGATTTATTCAATTGATGTTTGTAGCTGAAATTGATCCCAGAGCAGCCTTTACTCTTGGTGTCATTCCGTTTCTGCCTGGAGAGGTCGTAAAAGCTGCAGTTGCGGCATATATTGCTTCAACCTATGAACTTTAAAATCTCCTATTTCTAATTTTTTTAATAGGATTGAAGTTGAGAAGAAATCGAGTTTTCCAGAAAATTTAAGATAAAGAAATAAAATTTCGATTAAGCATGATCAGGCTTGAAAAAGTAAGTTATAGTTATTCTGACGGTACCCCTGCGCTTGAGAATATAAATCTGGATATAAAAAAAGGAGAATTTATAGGGGTAGTAGGAAAAAATGGCAGCGGAAAATCCACACTTGCCCTTCTGCTCAGCGGGCTTCTGAAACCCCAAACTGGCAGGGTAATGATAAGGGGAATGGATACCTGTGACCCTTCAAAACTTAAGGGAATCCGGAAGTTTGTGGGTATTGTTTTCCAGAATCCTGAAACTCAATTTGTGGGCAGGACAGTTGAAGAAGATCTAGCTTTCGGCCCAGAGAATCTCTGCCTTCCTCCTGTGGAAATCAGAAAGTGTGTGGATATGGCGCTTGCTGAAACCGAGCTTGAAAAATACAGGCATCGATCTCCAAAAACGCTAAGTGGAGGACAGGGACAGTGTGTGGCTCTGGCAGGAATTCTTGCAATGGAACCTGAATGCCTTATTTTTGACGAGGTTAGTTCCATGCTGGACCCGGAGTCCGGAATGGCTATCCTCGAAACCATAAAAAAATTACATAAAAAAGGAAAAACAATTATATATATTACTCATAATCTCGAAGAACTCCATGACGCCGATAGAATCCTTGTCATGGAAAAAGGAAGAATAAGGCTTGATGGAGACCCTGAAAGCATTTTTTCTGATACTTCTCTCCAGAACCTGGGACTTGCCTTGCCTTCCCTGACTGAGCTCGCTGAGAAACTGAGAATGCATGGAGTAACAATTCCCTGGGAAAAAACTTCTTCCCCGCAAAACTTTGCAGAGGAAATATGCCGATTATTCTTGAAAACGTAAGTTTCTCCTATTCCAGAAAGACTCCTCTGGAAACGCCTGCTTTAAGAAACATTAACCTGCGAATAGAGAAAGGAGAGTTTGTGGGAATACTGGGAGAAAAAGGTGCTGGGAAATCCACTCTCACAAAACTTTTCAATGGGCTTTTGAAGCCGGAAACCGGAAAAATTCGCGTGGATGGGCTTGATCCCTCTTTAAAAGAGGTGAAACGCAGGATAGGAATGGTTTTTCAACAGGCTGCTGACCAGCTTTTTTGTAAGACTGTATATCAAGAAATAGCCTTCGGGCCTCTGAACTTCGGGTGCTCGAAAAGAGAAACCGAGGAAAGAGTATATGAGGCAATTGAGGCTGTTTCTCTTGATCAGAGCGTACTTACTCGGGATCCTTTCAGCCTGAGTGGAGGAGAAATGCAAAGAGTTGCTCTCGCAAGTGCCCTTGCCCTCAGGCCGGATTACCTGGTACTCGACGAACCCATAACAGGGCTTGATCCGGCTGGAAAAAAGGAAATTCTTGAAGCTCTCAAAAAAATAAAAGAGAAAGGGACTGCAGTTATAGCGGTTACCCATAATCTCAAAGGGTTCTTCCCATTACTGGAAACAATCGTGCTCATAAAGGAGGGAAAAATAGCCTTTCAGGGCAGCCGGGAAAGCTACCTTGAGAGAGGGTGCATACCTCTTCCGCCCATAGCCTCCATGATGAAAGAACTCAGGGCGAGAGGATTATCAGTAAACCCTGCAATATTCACGGTCGAAGATGCTCTTGAAGAGATCCTGAAATTAAAATCCGTTTTTGAAAAAGAGGATAACGGAAATTAGACTGGAAAAAAGTAATGAGAACTGAACTAAGAGGGATTGAAACGGAAAGAACCGGAAAAATTCCTGAAAAATGCTTTACAGGGGAAACGTGATGGAATATGCAGGAACCTGTATTCAGTTACGTACCCGGAGTCTCCTTTCTTCACAGGCTTGATCCCAGAACAAAAATTACAGCAGTAATGCTGCTTGGAATTCTGACGTTCAGGATTGAGAATTTTGCAGGAGTAGCGGCGCTTTTCGCGTTTTTCTTTGCCCTTGCTTCACTCTCAGGGCTGCCAATGAAAATATTTTTTAGAGCAGTAAGGCCTATGATGTTGTTTATAGTTTTCATTTTTCTAGCACAGCTATTTTTCACCGATGGAAAATCTCTTGCTTCGTACTGGATTCTGCAACCGACGCTTGAGGGGCTGGAGACAGGGCTAAAGCTTGCTGCTCGATTTGTACTCCTTTTGCTTTTTGCAGCCCTTTTGACGGCCAGTACCGATCCATCGGCAATTACCTGCGGCATAGAGAGAATGCTAAGGCCTTTACCCCTGCGATGGCTTGGAATCACATCTTTTGAGCTTGCTACGATGATGAATATCTCTATAGCGTTTCTTCCCCTTCTGTTTGAGAGAGTTGAACGTACAAAAGCGGCTCAGGCTGCAAGAGGCATGGACTCTGTGAAAAATCCTCTCCGTTCCGTTCCTGCCCTTGCGATTCCCCTGCTGAGAGGCGTGATCAGGGACGCTGAAGAGCTGGCTCTTGCAATGGAGAGCAGGGGATATCAGGGAAGCAGGCGGACCTCAATGCATGAGCTTTCCATGCAGAAGGACGACTGGAAAGCCCTCTCTGTCCTTGCGGTTTTTTTTATCTTTGTACTGCTCCTATGAAAGGCACAAAAAAATTAAAGGTGGAGTGAAATTCTGGCTACTTCCTTGATTACCACAAGTTTAAGAAGATATTAATATATGAACAACTGTTCATTTATTCATGCAAGATAAATGTAAAAAAGTAGACTCAAAGCAGATAGCAAACCTGCTACAAAATATTCCTGACTCAGACGCCATAATAAGGATGGCTGCGGTTTTTCAGGCGCTCCAGTCCGATACCCGTCTTAAGATCCTTTTCCTGTTAAGGCAGGAAGAGATGTGCGTCTGTGAGCTTGAGCAGGCACTTGATGTCACCCAATCCGCAGTTTCACACAGCCTTCGCACTCTCAGGCAGCTTGACCTTGTGCGTGTCAGAAGGGAAGGAAGATTTACGATTTACTATATTGCGGATGAGCACGTCCGCACACTTATTGAGATGTGCCTTGAGCATGTGGAGGAAAAAGCATGAGCCTCGAGTTTCTCAATTCTGTTCTGTCCCTTATTTCAGGCATTCTCCTTGCATCCTGGGAGATCTTCGTCGAAGCGGCTCCCTATCTTGTTTTCGGCTTTGGAATTGCAGGTCTTCTCAATGTCCTGGTGCCTGACCGGAAGATTGTGGATTACCTCGGAGCATCGGCAGGAAAAGTCCGTTCTGTTGTCAATGCATCCTTGGCGGGTCTTCCCCTGCCCTTATGCTCCTGCGGAGTTATCCCTGCAGCTATGTCAATAAGAAAAAGAGGAGCAAATAGGGGTGCAACTCTTTCCTTTCTTATCTCGACTCCAGAAACCGGAGTGGATTCGATAGCAGTTACTTACGCTCTTCTGGATCCTCTTATGGCAGTTTTTCGCCCGTTCGTCGCCCTTATGACTGCCATCCTTGCAGGGCTCGCAGACAACTTTTTGATAGGGGAAGAGACGGGAAAAGAGAACATAAAAAAACAGGAAAATCCCGGAAAAAAGGCAGAAATCCTTGCAGTCTCGACTTTGATAGGGGCTTCTGTACAGGGAAACCATTGCAACCCTTACCCATGCAGTTCCTCTTCATGTAATTGCAATAAACCAGCAGACTTGGTTAACGGGAAAACCGGGCATGTAACAACTCTGGTTAAGGATATAGAGTTAAAGCTTTCAGGGGTAAAATACCTGGGAATCAGTAATAAGCCCGAAGGTATCCGGAATCTTACCCTGGTGAGCCCAGATTTCCAGAAAGATAGCCCTTCATGCGGGTGCGGAGGCTGTGAATGCGAAGAAGAGCCCGTTACAGAGGGAAAAATTGAAAAATCGATAAGAGCCAGACTGATTAAAGGGATAAAATATGCCTATATCGAGCTGCCAGGAGAGATTTCCAGATGGATGTTCATAGGGATCGTGTTTGCAGGAATAATTTCATATGCAGTCCCTGAAAGCCTTATCCAGAATTATCTGGGAAGCGGTTTTGGATCAATGCTTGTAATGCTTCTGGTAGGAATTCCCCTTTACATCTGCGCTACAGCTTCTACCCCACTTGCAGCAAGCCTCGTAGCCAAAGGGATGAGTCCGGGCACAGCTTTTGTTTTCCTTCTTGCAGGTCCGGCAACCAATGCAGCAACTATAACTATGGTTGCCCGCTTCCTGGGAAAACGTTCGGCAGCCCTATATCTGGGAGTGATTTCCCTCTGTGCCCTAGGTGCAGGATTTGTGCTGGACTGGTTCTACCTGAAACTAGGAATAAGCGCGGCCGCAACCGTTGGTACTGCAAAAGAATTGCTTCCCGAAGACATGAAACTGGGTTTTGCGTTTTTGCTTTTGCCTCTGATGCTATACGGAGCTTTTCGCAGTGAGAAAGAATGCGGTTGTTCGGAACGTCACTGAAATCGAAGAAAGAAAATGAAAATAATAAAGAAGATGGAAAAGGTACCAGCATAATATAAATCCTCAAAAATAGAATAACTATCATGCAGGAAAATCCCGAATCTCAAGAAAAAAAGGTAACTAAGGGGAGTTTTTTTGAAGTTCCAGGGGTAGTTAAAGCCGAATCTGAAAGAGGTACGAAACCTGAGAGAAAAACCGATGTGACCAGTGGAAGCGGCGAATCCCTAAAAAGAGAAGAACCGACAAAGAGCGAATTCAAACCTCAAGGAGAACTTGAAACTGGTTATAAAGAAGAATCCTGGGAGAAACCTGAAGGTATGGAAGAGAAAGTCGCAGGAAGTCCCACAATCGAAGAGATAAAAGTCCCAGATGAAAGCGATTTCAAGGCTCCGGGAGAAATTGAAACCGGCTATACAGAGAAATCCTGGACAAAGCCTAAAGAAATGGAAGAGAGAATCATTATAGAACCAGGGGAGAGAAAAGAAGAGGAAGCCAGAGAAAAAGTAAGGGAGGAAGCCAAGGAAATAAGAGAAGAAACTAGGGAAGAGGCCAGGGAAGCGAGAGAAGAAACTAGGGAAGAGAAGCGCACCACTTATACCATGAAAAAGCGCCTGGCTAAAAGCAAGAAAGACCGTATGCTCTTTGGAGTCTGCGGCGGACTGGGGGAATATTTTGAAATTGACCCTACATTCATAAGGCTCGCTTTTGCGGCTCTTGCTTTGCAGGGAGGAATTGGCGTTTTCCTGTATATCCTTCTGGCAATACTTATGCCATCAGGAGAAAGATTTGAAATGGTTCCCAGCACCAAGGGAAGCGATATCCAGCGATGAAACTTTATCCATGCCTGGAAAAATGAGGATTTGAATCGAAAATTTCAATGTTTTCCGGCAAGCGATTTTTCTTAATTTTGCATTTTAATTCAATTTTTTAGCTTTTACTTACTTAATTCTTCGATATCTAAGAGTTTAAGCCTTATTTTGTGAATCTTCGATTTTGCTTATTTTGTGAATCTTCGGTTTTGAATTCAAACGTTTTAAAGTAAAAATTGCGCGTGCTCTAGTAAAGCTGCATCTGTGCCAGAGAGTCTCTACGCACAAAGAGTTGAGTAAGAAAGGAGCACGTAGAGGGAATATGGAGTTTTACAGAAAAAGATAGATGTGTAGAAGATAAGAGAATGAGAGTGTTTTGCTCAGCATTGGAAAATAGTAGAGAATAAAGCGGGCTCGAAGGGATTTGAACCCCCGACGTCTGGGTTAGAAGCCCAGCGCTATATCCTGGCTAAGCCACGAGCCCTCTTTGCTGTTCCTACTGCGGAATACGAAATGAGCCTTCTAACATAAAAGCTTTTTGTATGAACGCGCGAATCAGTACTGTAAAAATCTTAAAAGTATCTACGTCGAAGCGGAATTATAAAATATATTCAGTATATACCGCTATATTTAACGTTTCATCTAAAAGTTACAGTACGGAAAACTTCCCCTCAAGCTTTGAGTTCCGTTAAGAACCCATGCATAACTCGTAACTTCAATGAATGAGAGGAGCGAGCAGTGCAATCAGATTTGTATTAAGGTTATGTTTGATTAAAGTGTCAGGAGAAGAGGTAAACCCTATAAAGTACTAAAATTGTAAAGGATTGTTCGCAAATGAGTGAGTTACTTATTTATCTTGATGGGAACTTTGTTCCCAAATCCGAAGCCAAAGTTTCGGTTTATGACCATGGCTTCCTCTATGGTGACGGTGTTTTTGAAGGAATTAGGGCATACAACGGGCGTGTTTTTAAGTTAAAAGAACATGTTGACAGGCTTTATGACTCAGCAAAAGCAATTGCAATGGACATCCCCCTTACAAAAGAAGAGATGACCGAAATAATCCTTGAGACGCTCAGGAAAAACAACCTTAAAGATGCATATATCCGTCCTATCGTCTCAAGAGGAATCGGGGATCTTGGGCTTGACCCTCGCAAGTGTGAGAAACCCTGTGTGGTTGTTATAGCCCAGGGCTGGGGAGCCATGTACGGTGACCTGTATGAAGTCGGGCTCACAGGAGTCAGTGTCTGTATCCGGAGAAATGCACCTGATGCCCTGTCCCCGAATATCAAATCCCTGAACTACCTGAACAATATCCTTGCAAAAATCGAAGCCAATGAGAAAGGAGGAGACGAAGCTATTTTCCTCGACCAGAACGGTTTTGTGTGTGAGGGCTCTGGGGATAACATCTTTATAGTCAAGAACGATCAGGTTCTTACTCCTAATACAGTCAGTAACCTGAAAGGGATTACCAGGGCTACAGCCATAGAACTCCTGGATGAAATGGGATACAAGACCATTGAAACAAATCTTGGTCTGTTTGACCTCTACACAGCAGATGAGATATTTGTTACAGGAACTGCAGCCGAAGCCGCTCCCCTTACCAGGCTTGATGGAAGGTTAATAGGTACAGGCAAACCTGGGCCGCTTACAAAGAAGATGGTTGAAGCTTTTGAGAAGATAACCCAGAATACGGGCACACCAATTTATAAATAAATCAATCCTCAAGAGCGAAAGGAATAAAAAAGTCAATTAGACCAGGAGGTTTTCCCACCCGGTTATTTGGGAATAAGTGATTAAGTGTCCTTTAATAAGGTTTCTTTAACATAAGTGGTTGAATTTTAGCCCTGGTTTCCTATCGGATTTATTATTTTTATACATGAAAGCCATGACTTAGATATTTAAAGAGAAAATTAAAGAGAAAAACGATCTGTAAAGGCTTGGGTTCAGGATTAAGATTCTGATAAGGAGAAATGTAATATTGCCGGATATAAATAAGAAACTTTATAAAGGGGACTCAAACTATTTTTTGTTTGTAAGACGGGAACATATGTTAACATTTTCCTTTCATCTGCAAATCTCCCTGATCGGGCTTACCCTTATATTTCCTGAGCCTGCTCTTGGTAGTGCAGAATAAGGTCTTCAGCCCATTTAAGAGCTGCAGGCTCGAAGCATATAACAGTTTCTTGGTCAAAAGATCCTTTTGAGGTAAGAAAATCAACAGCCATGAAACGCTCGGTCTTAACCAGCATTGCAATCTTTATATCATCCGTACATAGAAAAAGCTTCTTTTTTTCCCTAGTCAGATAAAGTCTCAGTTCTCCCTCAAAATCAGTTTTCAATCTTTCATAAATTTTTTCTGTTACTATAAGGGTTATTTCGGTATCGTCATCTTTGTTTGCCAGGAAGGTTTCGGAAAATATCGGATGGAATATTGAAGAAAAAGAGAGGATTTTTCTTGATTTCTCTATATTCTCCAGAAAAATGGCAGGAGGCTCAAAGATATTGTCAGGATCAGGTCTAACAATGAAATAGGACTTTAATTCATTAAGCCTCTCAAGGAACTCTCTGGGTAAAGCGGTGAGATCACGTTCCTGCCAGTAACCCGCATTTTCCTCAATGACCTGCAGAGTATCGAGCAGAGGTTCCATTTTTTCAACCAGAATATCCGCAAGAGGAGTTAATCTGTACTCCCTGTCTTCTTGAAGAACCAGATGTTCGTCTTTCAATTTTTTGATTTGAGGAAGCATACCTGTCGGGTTAACGTTCAAAGTGTCTATAATTTCTTCTATCGTTTTCCCCCCATTTTTGAGCAGGAGCAAAAGGTCTTTTCTCTTCTGGGACATAAAGAGCAGGTCTATAAGGGCTTTGTCCATTGATCTCACTTTCCAGATCTCGCACTTCTGCGAAAGATTCATTTTTCCCTTCGATTATTCAGAAAGGATTTATAAAGAAATTTAATATTTATATGAGATACTCTGGAGGTATTTGAAATTAACTTAGTCGCGCCCTCTCAGTATAATAGAAGCTTCCAATTTAGTTTTTAAATATTTCTTTTTAAATCTTATCAGGTTATTTTTTAACCTTTTTCTGTAATGTCTTTTGGCAAGATAAGAAACCTTAAAGTCTATAACCTAAATTATATAGCTCAAATGTAGAACTTGGGAAGTACATACCCTTAACTGGTGAGTATCCTGACCGGATGCGTGAATTCCAGATCAGGGAGGACTTTGCATAGAATCATTTAAATGTGTGCTTACAAACTGGGATTACATTTATAACTTGTGCCGAAAAGTCTCAATCGAAATCAAACGTTCTGGATACGAACCGGACGTTATTATTGCGCTTGCCAGAGGAGGTTGGTTTGCAGGACGAGTGCTCTGCGATTTCCTGGGGCTTGATGATCTATCCAGTCTGAAGATCGAGCACTATGTAGGAACCGCAGCTATCGATACTGGTGAACCTTATATCCGGTACCCTCTCTCAGACAACGTGATAGAGGGCAAAAAGGTACTTATCGTAGATGATATCGTTGATACAGGAGAGAGTATGATAAGTGCTAAGGCTTATGTAGAGAGCCACAATCCAGCAGAAGTCAGGACAGCGTCATTACAATATTTGGGAAGCTCGAAAATCGACCCCGATTATGTAGGAGAACGTCTCGAGGATTGGGCCTGGATTGTCTATCCATGGAACTTCATGGAAGATATGATAAGCATCCTGACAAAGTGCATGAGAAAAGACCCTAAAAAACCCTGGAGTCTTGAGGATCTCAAGCACAGCCTTTACATAAATCATGGCCTGGACTCTGTTGTCTTTGAAATCGCCCAGCCAGGAAGACTTCCGGAAGTCCTGGAAGAAATGGAAAGAGTACGCAGAGTCAGTTCCGAAATCATCAATGGAAAGAAGCACTGGAGGCTTTTGTAAAAAGTCCATTATAACTTTCCTGATCAGCAAGCTAATATGCAGGCTGGCTTCCTGCTTAAAAGTTGGAAGAGATTTACAACCTAAGAGTGTGTTTTACCTTTGCTGGTTGGAGCTATCTCTTTCTTTTAAAACAAAATGTTGTGTCGTAAATACAAATATACATATCTATTCAGGGTATCTTTAAAGTACCCAGAAGATATCATTGTTGTCACTGTATATCCATTAAAATAACGGCCCCGGATACCTAATAGGTCTAATGTACTAAGTACATGATTACATTATTTACATTAAATCATTTATATTATCTATTACCGGTGAATTCATGCCCCACAGATGCACCAGATGCGGAACCATTTTTGAAGACGGAGATTCTGTCATCCTAAGCGGCTGCCCGAACTGCGGCTGGAATAAGTTCCTTTATGTAAAAAAAGAACCCGAAAGTATGGAGAACCAGGGAAGACTCTCTTTGGAAGAACAAAAGCTGGATCTGGAATCTTCTCTGGATGAAGTTGTCAGAAATATTGATGAGGCTCTTGCCAGTGAGCAGGAAAATGTGAAACAGGAACCTGAAGCAGAGAGGAGAACAGATGAAGAAAGAGTGGAGTCTGTAAGAATTCTTGGGCCCGGCTCCTACGAGCTTAACTTGGATACTCTTTTTGAAAGAAAGGAGCTTGTCATGGCAATCCGGGAAGAAGGGTCCTATGCCCTGCATTTACCCTCAGTTTTCAATCAAAAAAAAGAAAGAGCAAAACCAAAAAAGCAGAAATAATCTTTAACTTTTTCTGAGATTTCCCGGAAATCTTTTGCCTGCGAATTTTTAAGAATAATTTCCGGTTACGATTATAGAAAAAATCTAAAGGTTTATCCTTTTAGCCTAGAGAGCAAAAATTAACTAATCCTGTCTTCACTGTTCTTTACTCTAAATTTCTCTTTAAGGGCTCCCGGTATAGTTTCAAAATGTTTTCTATATTCAAATGAATTATATATACAAAATTAGGGATTTTCTTTTATTAGAAAAGTTATTCTATCAAGAGTTCAATTTCATGCTTGACACTAGAATTGTTATTATGATCTCTGAGCTGGGATTTAAATGAAAATCGACATTGTCTGTAAAATACTAGTACTTTTAATCTTTCTTGGATTTGCTGTTTTTTCAGGAACTATTGTTCTGGTTGATAACAAGGATGATAAGTGTTCTGGAAAGCAGCTTGTTGAAACTGCTTCTAACGAAAGCTCGCCAAAGGTAATGACAGACGCTCAGGGGAACGGTATGATTCAGAAGATACATCTTCAGGATAATCCTGTTGATTCTAATGGTTACTGGGATGATTCTGAGTCTTTTGTTATTGATATTAAGAAGTTCGAGGAATCTGCTGCAAGCGGAAATATCAGTATTAGATTACTGGAAAGAGACTTTGAGATAGAACTAGATAAGATCACAGTTTCTAATGGAGGCAGGTCCTGTCATTATTCCGGGCAAGTTAAAGGTATGCCCCACAGTAAAGCTGAGTTTTATATCTATGGCGATGTATTTTGTGGCTCGATAGAGTTTTGCGATTTGACGTATACTATCGCGGTAACATCTGAAGAGTACGATGGAAAAACCGTTCATGTAGTATTTTTGATAAATTGGGAAAATGAAAGAGATAAGGTAAAGGATATGTTAATCCTCTAAGTTTCCTGCGTGGCTCGGATTTAACATAAGACTTGTCAGAAACTATGAGAAACATGACTTGCAGATCCTTACCGGTATTTGAGAATAATTTTATTTTTTAGCTTACACTACATCTAGCTTTTTGTTACTTATACAGCAACCCAGTTTATCGCTCTATGTTCTCTCATACCCAGTACATACTGATTTTGATTACAGGTTAAATAGCTGATAATGCAAATATTTATATACCATCAATGCTAACTCTAGGTTACTATCTTATACACACCTCTCCAGCTAATCTTCCGGGTAAAATCGGGCAGGGTTTCTGATCCCTGTCAGAACTACTCAAGACTGGATACATCACAATCTAAAAATAATAGTAGCAAAAATCTGGCGTCATTGCCTTAATATCCCATAAATTTAAATGATCATCAGAGGGGGAAAATGGACCCGGCAAAATTACTTGATATTCTGGGGAATGAAAACCGCAGGAGGATTATACAACTCCTTGCAAGCCGCCCCTGCTATGTCAGTGAGATCTCTGGCAGGTTGGGAGTAGGACCAAAAGCCATAATAAGTCACTTGGATCTGCTTGAGCAGGCAGGAATTATAGAGTGCAGTGTGGATGAACAGAGGCGCAAATACTTCAATATTGCAAATAACATGCGGCTTGAAGTGCTGGTATCCCCGTATACCTATACAGTGACGCTTCACGACATCCATTTTAACAGAGAGAAAGAAGACGAGATTCCTTCAAAAAAGGAAGCTCCCGCCAGGGAAGAATCATCTGCTTTATTACTTAAGTTGAGCAGCAGACTTCAAAAGCTCAAAAAAAGGCAAGAGGAATTGACACAGATGCAGCAACAGCTTCAGGCAGAATACACAGAAATTATGGATCAATGCCTGGATTCAATTGAAAAGGTCGCCACTAATCCTGTAGAGTGTGAGCTTCTATTTGAGCTACTGAAAAATGAAACCACTCTAGCTTCCTTGTGTTACAACCTGCGCCTGCATCCCAGTGTTATTAACGCTAGTCTGATAGACCTTGAAGAGAAGGGGTTTATTGAATATAGTATCAAGAATAACCAGTATTACTGGAAAATACGTGAGACCGGAGTTGAGAATGAATGATTGAAGAAACGAACTTGAGAGTTGCTGAAGCTTATCATAAGGACGTGGGCAGGGGAATTGCAAGAATCGACACCCGGCTGATGCAGCAGATGGGGCTTGTAAGTGGGGACATAATCGAGATCTCAGGAAGAACCAAAACCTATGCGATTGTCTGGCCAAACGTAGAGCGTGACCAGGAAAACCGGATACGAATTGACGGAAATCTGCGCAGCAATGCAAAAGTTGGGATTGATGACAGGGTCACTATCCGGAAAGTCCAGGCAAAACATGCTCAGAGAGTTACCCTTGCTCCTTCCCAGCCTGTAAGACTTGTCGGAGGTGCCCATTACATCCTCAGAATTATCGAGGGAAGGCCCCTGAATAAAGGTCAACAGATAAGGGTGGAAACTGTAAATAACCCACTCACTTTCGTGGTGGTATCAACAAGGCCTGCAGGACCTGTTGTTGTTACCAAGGATACCGAGATTGCCATCAAGGAGAAATCGGTTGAAGAGATTAAGGTTTCAGAAGGTATTTCATACGAAGATATCGGTGGGCTTAAGCGAGAAATTCAGCTTGTTAGGGAAATGATTGAGCTGCCATTAAGGCATCCTGAACTTTTCCAGAAGCTTGGGATTGAGCCTCCCAAAGGAGTATTGCTTCACGGGCCACCTGGTACGGGCAAGACAATGATTGCAAAGGCGGTTGCAAGTGAAACTGATGCCAATTTCATTACTATCAGCGGTCCTGAGATTGTTTCCAAGTACTACGGAGAAAGTGAACAAAAACTCCGTGAGATCTTCGAAGAAGCTGAAAAGGACTCACCTTCTATCATCTTCATAGATGAGATAGATTCCATTGCTCCCAAACGTGGTGAAGTTACGGGAGAACTGGAACGCAGGGTGGTCGCCCAGCTGCTTTCCCTCATGGACGGGCTTAAGTCCAGAGGCGAGGTCATTGTAATAGCTGCCACAAACCGTCCGAATTCAATAGATGAAGCTCTCCGCCGTGGTGGAAGATTTGACAGGGAAATAGAAATCGGAATCCCGGACCGGAACGGCAGGAAGCAGATTCTTTTAATTCACACAAGAGGTATGCCAATTGAACAGGAGGTAAGCCTTGGTGAAATTGCGGATGTAACTCATGGTTTCGTGGGAGCTGATTTAGCTTCCCTGTGTAAGGAAGCTGCAATGCACGCTCTGAGAAGAATAACTCCCGAAATCGATATTGAAGAAGAGATTCCTCAGGAGATTATTGATAACCTCGTAGTTACTAAAGAGGATTTTAGGGAAGCTCTCAAGAATATCGAGCCTTCGGCAATGAGGGAAGTTTACGTTGAAGTCCCACACGTAAGCTGGGATGATATCGGAGGACTCGAGAATGCAAAGCAGGAACTTATTGAGGCTGTAGAGTGGCCCCTGAAGTATCCCGAGATCTTTAGCGCCATCAGTGTAAAACCTCCAAGAGGTATATTGCTTTTCGGACCTCCAGGTACAGGTAAAACCCTGCTTGCAAAGGCTGTTGCCAGTGAAAGCGAAGCTAATTTCATTAGTATCAAAGGTCCGGAACTGCTTAGCAAGTACGTGGGTGAATCCGAACGTGCGATCAGGGAAACCTTCAGGAAAGCAAAACAGGCTGCACCAACGGTTATCTTCTTTGATGAGATTGATTCAATTGCCCCCCAAAGAAGCTCTGTTTCAGATACTCACGTGTCCGAAAGAGTTGTCAGCCAGATTCTTACCGAACTGGATGGAGTAGAAGAACTCAAAGATGTAATCATTGTCGCGGCTACTAATCGTCCAGATATGGTGGATCCTGCTCTGCTGAGACCTGGCCGCTTTGACAGGCTCATTTATATCAAGCCACCTGAGAAAGCTAGCAGGGAAAAGATCTTTGAGATTCATACACAGGGGAAACCTCTTGCAGACGATGTTAACCTTTCAGAACTCGCGGATATGACTGATGGATACGTGGGTGCGGACATTGAGGGAATCTGCAGGGAAGCTGCGATGCTGGCACTTAGGGAGGTAGTTACTCCGGGAGTTAGCAGATATGACATAGAGAAACGGGCAGGAGAAATCAGGATTTCAAAGAGACACTTTGAACGTGCAATCCGCCGTGTAAAGCCAACGACATCCAGAGAAAGTCTTTCGGCTTATGAACAGACTGCGGAACTCTTCGCTAAGTATGCAACTGCGTTTGAGGAGGAAGCTCCTGAAACTGGAGAACAGGAAAAAGAAATCGAACATAAGAATGTTCCGGGCTTCTTTGAGGCTGAATAAGTCAGTCAACTGACAGGTCGGCAAATCCCGACCTTTTATCTCAAGGGCCTGTGAATTACTGATAATAGTAACAGTTAATATCAACAACTGTTTGATTATATTTCCCTAAAAATAAACTACTAATAGATAAATTAATAACGGAGTGATCATATGGACAGATACAGAAGAAAAAGAAGAAGCTTTTTCGATGAGATCTTCGGAATCGATCCGCTTGAGGACATGGATGAAATGTTCGAACGCCTTAGCAGGGCAATGGGTATGAATTTAAAGAACTTCGGGCAGCATCCCTTCGTCTATGGATTCTCTGTAACCCAGAGGCCAGGAGAGGAACCTGAAATCCGTGAATTTGGGAATATTCCTAGGTTTGAACAAACCGAGACCGGAGAAAAGCATTATATTGACACAAGAAGACCCCTGATTGATGTACTGGAAGCCGAGGAGACCGTGCACGTAATTGCCGAGATTCCTGGCATCGAAAAAGAAAATATCAGACTGAACGCAACTGATTTAATACTTGACATCGAAACAATAAATGGGAATCCAAAATATTCCGAACGTGTGGAACTGCCAGTAAAGGTGGACCCCCAGAGTGCGAAAGCCACATACAAAAATGGTGTACTGGAAGTTACCTTTAAGCGGCTGGAGTCCAGTTCCCGAACCTCAATAAATATTGAGTGATCTTTAGGGAATTGCACTGAATGTGCAACAGCACGAGGAAAAGCAGAGGTAATAATGGTGGGCATAAGAAAAAGAAAGGATTTCTTTGAAGATTTTGGATCTGAACTTTTTGACAACCTGGAAGAAATGATCGAAGCCCTCCTGGAAGATATGAGAGAGTCCGGACCCTTCGTCTATGGATTTTCTATCATTCGTCGCCCGGGGGAAGACGCCGAACTCCGGGAGTTCGGAAATATTCCGGAACACTCTGAAGATGAAGAGGATTTCTTCCCCTCCGAAATAAGAGATCCTTTAATTGATATCTTTGAGAGTGAAGAACTGGTGCACGTACTTGCTGAGCTCCCGGATATCGAAAAGGAAGATCTCCTGTTGCATGCGACCGCTCAAAATCTCGAAATCAGGATCCTTGGAGCCGCTGAATATTCGCAGGATATAGAGCTTCCAAGTCGGGTAGAGCCCAGAAGCGCAAAAGCCAGCTATAAAAATGGAGTGCTTGAGGTTACCTTCAGGCGCTGTAATGAAGAAAGGCCTGTTGAAATCGAAATTAACTGAGGTCACCGGATTTCAAGAATTGAGTGAACAACTAAATAAAAGAGGTCACACTAAGGGACCTTTTTGAGAACTGTAATTGAGAACTCAGTCCAAAGTCCTGATAATCACATGCCAAACAGTAACTCAAAGCAGATAGTATGCACGTTAAAATAGATGGTATGCAGAATTTCTGCAGAGAAACTATCGCGCTGTTAATTTAAAGTAAAGTTAAGCCTTTTAATGCATACTATCCGTATCTCTATTTTGTGCGCTCTGCGCCTTTTTTAACCACTTTATATTTTTATATCTCATTTTTTAATCCTATCTGATTATTTTCTGTTTTGCCCAAGAGTTAGACTTTACAAGTTAGCTTACTATATTTTGCCTTGTCAGCACAATGCGCCTGTGCAACTATTTCAATTGTCCTATCTCATATCCTTTTTATTTCCTTTTCAACTTTCATATTGGCGCTCTAAACAATGGTCAATCTAAACTATTGAGGACATTATAGAACTAAATACCGTATATTTTACAAAATAGTTCTGTTTTACAAATTAGTATAAAAAAGATTTGATTGATTATAAAAAATGACTAAAAAATTTGAGTTTTTTTGTTATAAAATTTATAATTAGAGATTTTTTGTATAAAATATAGTGCTTTTGAGAAGAAAAAAATCACAAAATATATACGTTTGATCATTTAACAGGGAATTTGTAGTCCCAAAATAAGAAAAGCATGTGTGATTGGGGACGGAAATTCAAGGTAATACTTCTGGCTAAAGGAAAACTTAATTCCGCAGCCTTTAAGCCCCGAAATTAGTCTTGTGCAGGAGATGCTGGATAGCTGTGCACATCTGTAAAAAACAGAGAAATTCTCACCTATAGAAAACTCAATTTATGCGTGTAAGAAAGATAAAAACCCAAAAATGATTTAAGATCTTTTTATGAGGTAAAGTAGCATATTATCTTATAAATTCAGATCAAAATTATACTCTTCAAGCGCCACAAAACATAACTTGATTAAGGCTCCCATCAGGAGCAAATTGAAAATCTTTCTCATACGCATGGGCATTGAATTGATCTATGGGAAAATAATAGAGAAGACCCTCATAATGCTGAAAAACTTGGGACTTTGAAATGCTTAACAGCGAAAAACGCTTTCAGGCATTTGTAATCTACAGTGCTCACATTAACAATTATATTTCCTTTAAACAGTATACTTGTTATTTACGTATCAATCAGCTATTTTATTCCTTAAAAACATAGCTTCAGGCTGTTTAGAGGGTTCAGATGTATACAAACAGTCCATATGCTTGCTTTACTGTGAACACTATAGACTACTATAGAATATATAGTAAAGGAGGAAAGAATAATGGCTCTTGAACCAGGCATTTTAGCTGGGTTTCTTGTAATATTCCTTGCCGTATTGCTCGGCCCTTTTAAGATACACGTTATTGAGGAGAATCTGGAGGTATTCCTGTTTGTCTGTGGAATAGCAGCAATGACCATTTCAGGTTTTGTCGAAATCCCAGGTACAGAAACAGGCTGGAGAATGGAAATAATCGAAGAAGCATTGACTTCGCCACTGAATTCTTTAAACATCGGCGGCATTCCAATAGGCATATTCCAGGTAGTGCTGATTGTCGGTTTAATTATCTATAAATGGCATGAACCTATCCACAAAGCAATCAGGAAAATGGCCAATGCACTCTCTCTTAAAATTATGGCTTTTATCCTTATTGCGGTACTTGGCCTATTTTCAAGTGTTATGTCGGCTATTCTCGCTGCAATTATTCTCGTTGAAATGGTTAATGCATTGCCGATATCACGAAAATCAAAGATAGATCTTACAGTTATTGCATGTTTCTCAATCGGGCTTGGTGCGGCGCTTACTCCCCTTGGCGAGCCGCTTTCAACAATTGCCGTCTCAAAACTCTCAGGTGAGCCTTACCATGCTGATTTCATGTTCTTATTTAACATGCTGGGTAAATATATAATTCCAGGTATCCTTGCATACGGTATTGTTGGGATGTTTTTCCTTGGGAAAGTTGATATGAAAGACTCTGGAATAAAAGCCGAAGATTATAACGAAACTTTGAAAGATGTAATAATGAGAGCTGTTAAGGTCTATCTGTTTATCATGGCTCTGACATTTCTTGGAGATGGTTTCAAGCCTATTATATTCGAGTACTTCACACAAATACCCTCAGCGGTACTATACTGGGTTAACATGGTTTCAGCTATCCTGGATAACGCCACTCTGGCAGCCGCTGAAATCGGACCGACTATGAGTGAACTGCAAATAAAGAGTATACTTATGGGACTTTTAATCGCAGGCGGAATGCTAATCCCAGGAAATATACCGAATATTATCTCTGCAGGCAAACTGGGTATAACCAGTAAAGAATGGGCAAGGCTTGGAGTACCAATGGGACTTGTCACAATGGGTATATATTTCGCCATTATCTTCGTATTTAGAATTTAAGCTTAAAATCTCCCCTACCTGATAGGATTCAGCTGCGGAATCTGGTGGCAAACTCAATTAAAATCATTGGATTCTGGAACAGAGTCTTAATAAAGCTTGCTAGATAATAAAAACTGTATAGAATGAATTAAAGGCTTATTGTATCGTCTTCAAATCCAAGGGAAAAAAAGAATTAAGAGATGTAATGAAAATTTCCAGTTTAACTAGATTGAAAACATATCGGGAAATAGGGTACTTGATAGCGAGTTTCTCCTATTTTGATTGGAAAATCCTCACCTTGAATTTGAAGAAGGTACTGTTTATTTAATTAATTTGTTCGACGTCACTTTCGATCTCAATTTCAATCTATCCCGAATATTCTCAGGCAATCAATATCAGTTTATAACTCTTTTCTCAATATCTTAATACCTTACTTAGTTGAATCCTTTCATATCTGTTCTCACATTATAGATGAGCTTAATTACGGTTAATGCTGTTAAATTTAGCAGGAGATTCTTCTCTTTTCTGACAAATTCAAATTTGCAAACCGAGCAAAAAATCCCCCAGAGGGTGTGTTAAAGCTCTATTACTGAGTGCGGGAAGCGATACTAAAATCGGGACTGTGAGAATGTATTAAAAATAGTTCGCTCTATCTCTCAGGATCGATTCTAGACAAAACTTCTGTAATGAATATCAGCCGTTATAGATAAAGCAATTTCACAGGTTGATTGGTTGGATTAAATGACACAAACATTTGATCATAGAAAATTTGGACCGAAAGTATTTTCCATAAACATCAAAATAAATCGTGGGCTAAATCCTTAATGTTAAGTAAATTCTCTTTACAAAAAATATAAATGTTATATTGAATATTAAAATGTCAAATTGAATATTAAAGATATTATAGTATCAAAGAATAAATAGAGCAAGTCTTTATAAGACTAAAACATTCTAGGCTCTAATACAGTTTAACAGTAAGCCGTTCAGGCTTCATAGTCTAGCATAGCATTAAAAAGGAGGAAAAAAATTAGTGGCTCTTGAACCAGGAGTTTTAATTGGATTTCTTGTGATTTTCTTGGCCGTATTACTAGGTCCTTTTAAAATACGCGTTATTGAGGAAAATCTGGAACCATTTCTGCTTGTGTGCGGAATAGCAGCAATGACTCTCTCAGGTTTTGTTGAGATTCCAGGCGAAGAAACAGGCTGGAGAATGGAAATAATCGAAGAAGCATTGACTTCACCGCTGCATGTCGGAGAGATAGCCGGCATTTGGATTGGTATATTCCAGATAGTTCTGATTGTCGGGCTTATTATCTATAAATGGCATGATCCAATCCACAAAGCAATCCGAAAATTAACCGACATTCTTTCCGTTAAGGTTTTAGGATTTCTTCTTATTGTTGTTCTTGGTTTATCTTCCAGTATTATGTCGGCTATTCTTGCGTCAATTATTCTTGTTGAGGTAGTCAATGCAATGCCTCTTTCGCGAAGATCCAAAATAGACCTTACAATCATTGCATGTTTCTCGATAGGGCTTGGCGCAGCACTTACCCCCCTCGGTGAACCGCTTTCAACAATTGCTGTCTCAAAACTCGCCGGCGAGCCTTACCATGCCGATTTCATGTTCTTATTTAATATGCTGGGTAAGTATATAATCCCAGGTATCCTTGCATTTGGTATTGTTGGAGTGTTCTTCCTCGGAAAAACCAGTCCAAAAGACCAGGGAATGGGAGCAGCCGATTATAGTGAGACTTTAAAAGACGTCATAATGAGAGCTATTAAAGTCTATGTGTTTATTGCAGCACTCGTTTTGCTTGGCGAAGGTTTCAAACCTTTAATAATTGAATACTTTATCCAGATTCCTTCAGGTGTCCTTTACTGGGTTAACATGGTTTCAGCCATCCTTGACAATGCAACCCTGGCTGCTGCTGAGATAGGCCCTGCTCTGAGTGAGCTCCAGATAAGGAGTATACTTATGGGACTTTTGATTGCAGGCGGAATGCTGATCCCAGGAAATATCCCGAACATCATCTCTGCAGGCAAGCTTGGTATTACCAGCAGAGAATGGGCAAGGCTTGGGGTACCCATGGGGCTTATCGCAATGGCTATCTATTTCGTCGTCATCTTTGTGCTTGGATTATAAGCTCAAGAATTGCCCCCAGTCTAAAATAATTGAGTTTCAATCCAGTGATTAATGAGGAATCAAAAAATCACTGGATTTTGAAACCGAATTGTGATAAACCGCCTAAACAATAAAAGCTGTAAGAACTAATTGCAGTTTTATTATTATCCTATTCAAATTCGATAGAAAATATGGCTTTCAAAAGTTTTCATTATATCCTGAATTTACCAGGATCTGAGAAACGCATCCAAAAGAATTAATTCCTTGAATATCAGGATAAGACTGCATCTTTACCCCTCAAGTGAATTTTTCTATCGAATTTGAGTAGGTACTATTTATTCAGTTAAGTTTCTCTCCGGTATTTTTCATTGTCTTTCAAGATAATAATTAGATAACCAGCACCTAAATTTGTCTATCAGGTTCCTCATTCTCCACGTGCACCCTTAAGTCCACTATACCTTTTTACAATTCTTATCCGGATATCTAATAATTTAAATTTTTAGTTTCTGCATAGTCTCGGAAAGATAAAGCGGCAAAACTCCTGGCTGGACTGGCAATGGGAATAAATTATCCGGAACCCAGCGATTTTTCTTCTCATCCTTCATGCTGACCAGGATAAAAGAGACTGTTCAAACGTTACAAACTTCAGAAAATAGCTTTGTTCAGGATTTACAGTGGAAAACTAATCTTAAACTTTTTTCAAAGAAGGCGACGCTAAATTGAATACAAACGGGATAATTCCTTATTTTATTCCCTTGCCGTACCTTTATGTTTCTCGGTCCAGATTTATTCCATTCAATTAAACAAGTTTTTATTTATGTTTAGTTACTTCCTTCAATCAGGATTATCAATTCTACCTAACCTATTCTATTCTGTAGACTAACTTACTCAACGAGGAGGAAGACAATGCGAAGGGACTATATAGACACGGGCTATAGCCCGAAGGATACCGATCTAACATGTGAATTCCATATCGAGCCATCAGCAGGAGTGAACTTTGAGGAAGCTGCAACCCATATGGCAGGGGAAAGCTCTATAGACTCCTGGACTGAGATTGCTACACTCAGTCCCGAACTTGCGGCCAGGTTGAAGCCCCACGTATTTTATGTGGACGAGGGATCACAAACTGTAAGGGTAGCTTATTCCGAAGAACTCTTTGAACTGGGTTCGGTCCCGCAGGTTCTCAGTGCGGTCGCAGGAAACATCCTGAGCATGAAGGTCGTTGAGAATCTGAGGTTGCAAGATATCGCTTTCCCGAAGTCAATGCTCCGTGAGTTCAAAGGACCAAAATTCGGGTTGCTAGGAGTCAGGAAACTTACAGGTGTGGAAGGCAGACCTCTGATAGGGACTATTGTCAAGCCGAAAGTGGGGTTAAACTCTGAAAAACACGCCGAGGTGGCTTACAACTCTTTTGCTGGAGGCTGCGACCTTGTCAAGGATGATGAGAACCTTACGGATCAAAAATTTAACAGCTTTGAAAAAAGAGCCGAACTCACCCTTAAACTTGCAGAAAAGGCGGAAGCTGAAACCGGAGAGCGCAAAATGTATATATGCAACATTACTGCCCCGACCTGCAAGGAAATGATCCGCCGCATGAATGTCCTTAAAGACCTGGGTGCTCACTATGCAATGGTCGACATTGTGCCCGCAGGCTGGACTGCGCTTCAGACCCTGAGAGAAGAAGTTGAAGACACAGATCTGGTACTTCACGCCCACCGCTGTATGCACTCAGCCTATACCCGGAATCCTCGCCACGGAATAAGCATGCTTGTCGTTGCCAAGCTCTGCAGATTGATTGGACTTGACCAGCTTCACATAGGTACGGTTGTTGGAAAAATGCACGGAGAAAAGCATGAGGTTCTGAACCTCAGGGATGAGTGCGTACTTGACAATGTGCCTGCAGATGAAAGCCAGCACGTCCTTGCCCAGGATTGGGGAGGACTGAAACCAATGTTCCCGGTTGCATCAGGAGGGCTTGCCCCAACTATGATTCCTGACCTGTACTCTATTTTTGGAAGGGATATTATTATGCAATTCGGCGGAGGAATTCATGCACATCCTATGGGTACGGCAGCAGGAGCTACTGCTTGCAGACAGGCACTTGAGGCAACCCTTGAAGGAGTTAGCCTGCAGGAATATGCGAAAAAACACAAAGAACTTGAAGTTGCCCTTGATAAGTGGCTGAAGAAATAACCCGGATTGCCGGATAAAAACAACAGGAGTAATAACCGGAAAGGAGCTTACCCTCTGTGCAGGCAGAAAACGGAAATAGAGCAAAGACCCTGGTTTTCCGGGTTTCCGATGAGAATTTCGATTCCGTCCTTGACAGGGCGGCAGACATAATCAAAAACGGCGGGACTGTAGCCTTTCCCACGGAAACGGTCTACGGGCTTGGAGCTGACGGTCTGAATCCTGAAGCAGTTCTGAAGATCTTCAAGGCAAAAGAGCGCCCTCCGGGAAATCCCCTTAGCCTGCTTGTCCATTCAAAGGAAGATATTAAGAAGGTAGCAAAAAATGTTCCTGAGAATGCTTTCAGGCTAATGGATGCTTTCTGGCCCGGCCCTCTTACGATTATCCTGGAGAAAACCGATATTGTTCCTGATATTACCTCAGGAAACCTGCAGTCAATAGGAGTCCGCATGCCTGATCATAGAATTCCCCTGGAACTCATAAAGAGGGCAGGCACTCCTCTTGCTGCTCCGAGTGCCAACCTGTCAGGAAAACTTAGTCCCAGCCTTGCAGCCCATGTTATATCTGATCTTACAGGCAGGATTGATGCAATTCTTGATGGAGGGAAGGCTGACATCGGCCTTGAGTCAACTGTAATTGATATGACTGTCAAGCCGCCTGTTGTGCTCAGGCCCGGAGCCGTGAGTATTGAAGAGCTTGAAAATATTATAGGAAAGGTCAGACCCGGATACAAAGGCAGCGAAGTAGAGAATGAACCGGATCTGTCCGAAAAAAAGGCAGGTCAGAAATACGGGCATTATACCCCTGATACAGAAGTCGTGCTTGTTGAAGGAGAAGGCAAACCAGTTTCAGATAAGCTTGTCAAGCTACTTGATAATTACAGAAGTAAAGGACAGAAAGTCGGGTTTCTTCTCAGTGAGGAAACTGCAGCTTTCCTTTCTATGAGAAATCTAAGCCTGGATGATTGCTTTTTACTGGGGTCCAGGAAAGAACCAGAGATAGCCGCCAGGAAACTCTTTGAAGGGCTAAGAGAACTTGACAGAAGAGGGCTGGACGTTATTGTGGCTGATGGGTCTTTCAACCGTTCAGGACTTGGCGAGGCGCTTATTAACCGACTTAGAGAAGCATCTTCTAGAAAATTTGTTGTTTAAACTCAACTGTAATGCAAAGTTGAAGATTCAGTTAAATGTTTAAGAGGGATGGTCTTGAAAGCAGAAAAAAAGGAAAATCTGATGAGAATGCGGGCTTATAAAAAAGTCGCAGATAAAAATAAAAGAATAAACAAAATCAATCTTGTAGTGCTGGCTGCAGGCCTGCTTTTAACAATCCTGGGCATGGAGGAAGTGGGAAGCTATCTTCTCTGGGTAGGTATGTTTGTTCTTCTTATAACAGGAATTTCAGGCATTCTTGCATCTGGGTCCCTGCGCAGGCAGAGATAAGACAGATTTTCTTTTTAGAGGAGCTTTCAAATGGGAGAAACGATTGCAAGTAAGGAAGTGCACGAATACTTCGACGAGCTTGAAGCAAGACTAAATGACGCTATCGAGATTGCAAATAAGGCTCGAGCTCGCGGAAGAGACCCAAAACCCACTGTAGAGATTCCCCTTGCTAAGGACCTTGCGGATAGGGTTGAGAACCTTATAGGAGTAGAAGGAGTTGCTGCAAAGCTCCGCGAGCTTGAGCAAAGGATGTCCAGGGAAGAAGCTGCTCTCGAAATCGGGCGTGAGGTAGCTGAGGGAGAGGTTGGAAGCTTTCCGACAAAAAAGGATGCAGTTGAAGCTGCGATTCGGGTTTCCATGGCAACCCTTACGGAAGGAGTGGTTGCAGCTCCTATTGAAGGTATTGACAAGGTTGAGCTGGGAAAGAATGATGATGGTTCGCAATATATACGGATTTTCTACTCAGGACCCATCCGGAGTGCAGGTGGGACTGCTCAGGCTCTTTCTGTGCTTGTTGGCGACTACGTAAGGCGAAGTATGGGTATTGATCGCTACAAGCCGAGGCCTGAAGAAGTAGAGCGTTATGTGGAAGAGATCCTGCTTTATAAAAGGGTTGCAAGCCTACAGTACACGCCCTCGGAAGAGGAGATCCGCCTGATAGTTAAGAATTGCCCTGTCTGTATTGACGGCGACCCAACCGAGGATGCCGAGGTTGAGGGACACAGGGATCTGGAAAGGATAGGGACAAACCGAGTTAGAGGAGGAATGTGCCTTGTACTTGCAGAAGGGCTCGCACTTAAGGCGCCTAAAGTCAAGAAACATGTTAATAAGTTAAACATGGATGGATGGGACTGGCTGGAAACCCTCATTGGAGGTACAAAAAGAGGTGACGATGAGGAAAATGAACAGAAAAACAAGATTAAACCTAAGGATAAGTACATAAGAGACCTTATTGCAGGCAGGTCGGTCTTCTCCCATCCCTCAAGACCAGGAGGATTCAGGCTTCGCTACGGGCGATCCAGAAATACTTCTTTTGCGGCTGCAGGAATTAATCCCTCTACAATGGTTTTGCTTGATGATTTTATTACTAACGGGACTCAGCTCAAGATTGAAAGGCCCGGAAAAGCTGCAGCTATGTCTGCCGTAGACTCGATAGAAGGGCCAACTGTTCGCCTTTACTCTGGAGACCTTATTCGCATAGATAATATAAACGAAGCCTATGAACTTCGTTCACAGGTCGAGGCAATAATAGATATCGGAGAGATCCTGATTAATTATGGCGACTTCCTGGAAAATAACCATCCTCTCATGCCTTCTCCTTATGTCTTTGAATGGTGGCTGTATGACTACGAAGCAGCCTGCCCTGAGACAATACCTGAGAAAGAATTAAAAGAACCATCGGCAGCTCTGGCTCTCAGGCTCACGCAAGAATATGATATTCCTTTACATCCGAAATTTACGTATCTCTGGCACGATATAAACCGGAGTGAGTTTGAAGCTTTAAGGGAATTCGTGGCTGAAAAAGGGAATTTCTCGGCTGAAGATGAAATTCTCAGGCTGCCCCTGAAACCCTGCCTTGAAAGTGGTATCAAATTTATACTTGAAAAACTCCTTGTGCTCCACAGAGTAAAAACTGAAACCATACTGATCGAAGAAGCTCTTCCTTTTATTTTCTGTCTTGGACTTGATTGTCACCTGAATGTGAAAGCCCAAATGCCTGATACCGAGGATATGGTGGAGGCTGCAGCTCTTTTAAGCGGGTTTAGGGTTTTCCCGAGGGCTCCTTCGAGAATAGGGGCAAGAATGGGAAGACCGGAGAAATCCGACCTGAGAAAGATGTCTCCCGCAGCTCAGGTCCTCTTTCCGATAAGCAATGCAGGGGGAATTACACGGAATCTGGTTTCTGCTTCAGATTACATGGCTTCCATGAATGGAAAGATAGGCGAAATTGAAGTGGAACTCGGACTCAGGGAATGCCATGGCTGTGGGAAAGAGACTTATTTCTGGCGCTGCGACTGCGGAGAATATACCCATCCCAAACTTTCCTGCCCCCGCTGTAAAATAGAGGTTAGAGGTGCTGAAACCTGCCCCAAATGCGGTAGAAAACCAAATTCCGTTGCAAATGTCAAACTGGACTTTCGCTCAATTTACAAGCAGGCTTTTGAGAATGTAGGGGAAAGGGAAAAAATGGACCTTATTAAAGGTGTAAAACGGCTCATGAACGGCCAGATGACTCCCGAGCCTCTGGAGAAAGGCATTTTGCGAGCAAAACATAATGTTTACGTTTTTAAAGATGGGACTGTTCGTTATGACATGTCAGATATTCCACTTACACATATCAGGGCTGATGAGATCGGGATAACAGCAGCGAAGCTCCGAGAACTCGGCTACTTTGAGGATATTTATGGGAAACCCCTTGAGAAGGATGATCAGGTTGTCTGCCTGAAGGTCCAGGATCTTGTGATTTCTTACGATGCGGGCGAGTATATGCTGCGTACGGCAAAATATGTGGACGACCTGCTTGTTAAATATTACAAGGTTGAGCCTTATTACAATGCTGAGACAATTCAGGATCTAATAGGCGTACTGCTTATCGGGCTTGCTCCGCATACCTCAGCAGGCGTGCTGGGACGTCTGATTGGGTTTACTAAAGCTTCAGTAGGCTATGCTCATCCTTTCTTTCATGCTTCAAAACGCAGGAACTGCGATGGGGATGAAGATTGCGTGATGCTTCTCATGGATGGGATCCTTAATTTCTCACGGTCTTATCTCCCGGATAAGAGGGGTGGAAAAATGGACGCCCCTCTTGTACTTACTACGAGAATAGATCCCAAAGAAGTAGACAAAGAGGCGCATAATATAGACGTACCTGCAAGATATCCTCTGGAGTTCTACAGGGCTACTCAGGAGATTAAAAACCCCACAGAGCTTGAAGGTGTTATGGACCTTGTGAGTGGCCGGCTTGGAACGCCGGAGCAGTATGAGCATTTTATGTTTACACATGATACTACAGATATTGCTGCGGGCCCGCTCAATTCATCATATAAGACTCTGGGAAGCATGATCGAAAAAATGGAGGCTCAACTTTCCCTTGCCAACAAAATAAGAGCAGTAGATGCTTCGGATGTAGCTGAAAGAGTGCTCAAGTCCCATTTCCTTCCTGATCTTCTTGGAAATTTACGCTCCTTTTCCAGGCAGCGAATGCGCTGCATAAAGTGCGGAGAGAAATTCCGGCGTCCTCCGCTGACCGGTAACTGCCCTAAATGCGGAGGTAATGTAGTGCTGACTGTACACGAAGGAGCTGTCCGTAAATATCTTGAGGTTTCAAAAGAGATCGGGGAAAGGTATAGGGTTTCCAGTTATACTCGACAGAGAATTGAACTTCTTGATAAAGATATACGTTCTCTATTTGAAAACCATAGGATTAAACAATTGGGACTTACGGATTTCATGCCCGGGTCAGCGCGTTGAGAATGGATGAAAGAAAAATAAACATATAAAAAAAGATTATTCTGATGAATTTAAAGGAGGCAGGGCAATTTGGGAGCCAAAAAACGCAGGAGCATTTATTAATAAGTTCTCCAATTTTACTGCCCACATTCTTACTATCATTCTGGAGAGAGGTAATTTTCAGGTTTTAATTGCCCCTCCAAAGAAAGAATTGCCTGTATCAGAGTAACAGCATTCTATAGATTTTTCATGTAATTATATAATTAAAAGGCTATTTATATACTATCTTTTTGATTATCTATATCCTTTACTGAATTTGTTTTTTTTATACTGTATAATGTTTTTTTTCTAAAACTCAAGCAGATTAACTATATAATTATGACCGGATTTGTTCCACAGGCAATCCAAGAGAGTTAATCTGCCCTATTAGTTCAGTAAAGTTTTCAATCTCCAGCTCAAGAACCTCTTCTCTGCTCATGCCTATTGACATCTCACCGTCTACGGAAAGACGCTCCGGACCCCTGCGGACAAGCCTGTCAATCCCGTCTCTTTTTAGGGCTTCTTTAACCTCCATATCGTGAACAAAGGCTCTTCCGGGAATAAAAACGGTTTCGCTTACTTCTGAAAGATCCAATTTCTTGAAATCCTCAATAGTAATGAGGCATCCAATGTCTTTTTTCGGAGAAACAACATTCACAGAACCTCCAAGAGCCTCAAAAATCTCCCGTAGTCTTGGAGCTGCTATCCGACCTGTAATGATGGTGGCTTTTTTTGTGGTTCTAGGAAGTTTTTCAAGGGCTTCGGGAACATTCCTGATGGCAAAAGGAGAACCTATTAACGGGTCTTCAAGCGGGGTTCCTGTAATCCTTATGGAAGGGTGATTTGCTGCGGACTTCCGTACTAGCTCCGTGAATTCCTGAACAGTGTGTGGAATTATACCTGGAATAATGGGAGCATTATTGAGAATAAGTCCATTTTCCGGAAAGTTTGCAAATCTCATCAGGATAGCTCCTTTTGCACCCATATTTTCCAGGTCATTGAGTGTTTTATCAAGGATCTCTCCATCGTTTACTCCCGGGATTAGTACAATAGCTCCGTACACATCGCAATGAGCACAGAAATCCCGAAGGACCTGCAAAGAAGCTTCAGGTTCCGGATCATTCATATATTCAGCTCTTAAAGCAGGATCGGTTGCAAAGACTGTAAAACTCACCTCTGTAATTCCGTGGTCTATGTAGAAAAGAGCATCATCAGGCTTGCTGAAACCTTTTCCACTTGTGTATCCCAGATGTATCTGAGTTCCGAATTGAGACAGGAAAGCGACAAGATTTCCCAGTTCCGGGTAACAGCTTAAATCGCCCCCTCCGCTGATAGTGAATTTTGTTATCTCACCATTTGCAAAATAGAGTTTTCTTGCGGTTTCTTCCAGCACAATTTGAAGAGGTTTAAAACCTGAGTATGACTCCTTTACACTGCGAGTACAGTAGTCACATCCTTTTTTGAAAGGTAGACAGTACTTGCAGCCTAGAGGCTGAATGTCTTTGACCTTTTTAAAATAACAATATTTACAGAAGCCTCTACAGTCTACCCCTGGATTTCCGCCTACGTCGATAACTACTTCCATATTAAACTTTCGTATTACCAAGATATTACTAAATCTTTTTGGTATGACTTTTAGTTAATAGAATAACGTATAAAAAATATTAACGTAATTTTCATGTTATCTTAAAAAAAAATATATTTATGTAATTTCGTTAATTTCTGCCAACTTTAAATAATGTTAAAATATAGTTCGTCGGTTGATATCGTTTTTTTATATAATTATACAAAAATAGATTTTATATTAATAAAATTGTTTTTAAAAAAATCCATAAATTCCCCGTTCAAAGAACACAAAAGATTTAAGTACCTTCTAAACGAATGAGATTTCATTGGGAAAGTGGACACTTAAAAACGACGCGGTACTTGATTTATTGAGTGCATAAGCACTTTAGTAGGTGACCAGTCCCAAAATGATTTTAATAAATTAAGGAGGAAATTAAAGTGTCTGACACAGTAGACATCTACGACGACAGAGGAAAACTGCTCGAGAGCAATGTCGACATTAAGAGTCTTGCTCCAACAAGAAACGCAGCAATTAAAAAGATCATCATGGACACCAAGAGGTCCGTCGCAGTCAACCTCGCAGGTATTCAGGGTGCACTTGCCAGCGGCAAGATGGGCGGAAGGGGCCGTCAGATTTTAGGCCGTGGACTCAACTATGACTTGACCGGCAACGCCGAAGCAATTGCAGAAAGTGTTAAAAATTATGTCCAGGTCGACGAAGGCGATGACACCGAAGTAAAGATCGTTAAGGGTGGAAAAAGCCTTCTGATTCAGTCCCCATCATCCAGGATAATTGCCGGTGCTGACTATATGGCCGCAACCACAGTCGGTGCAGCAGCAGTTACCCAGACTATTATTGACATGTTCGGAACCGATCCGTATGACGCCCCCATAGTAAAAGGAGCTGTCTGGGGAAGCTACCCACAGACAATGGACCTCATGGGCGGAATGGTTCAGGGCATTCTCAGTATCCCCCAAAACAACGAAGGGCTCGGTTTCTCCCTCAGGAACATTATGGCCAACCACGTTGCAGCAATCTGCAACCGGAATGCAATGAACACATCAGCTCTCTCCTCTATTTACGAACAGAGTGGTATTTTCGAGATGGGTGGAGCAGTCGGTATATTCGAGAGACAGCAGCTCCTCGGTCTTGCATACCAGGGCCTTAACGCCAACAATCTCTTATATGACATTGTAAAGGAAAACGGTAAGGACGGTACCATTGGAACCGTTATCGAGTCCGTTGTCCGCAGGGCAATTGAAGACGGTATTATCTCCGTTGACAAGACTGCTCCTTCTGGATACAAATTCTACAAGGCAAACGATGTCCCCATGTGGAATGCCTGTGCAGCAGTTGGTACCCTTGCAGCCACCATGGTGAACTGTGGTGCAGGGCGTGCAGCTCAGAACGTTTCCTCAACTCTTCTCTACTTCAACGATATTCTTGAGAAGGAAACCGGTCTCCCAGGATGCGACTACGGTAAAGTTGAGGGTACCGCAGTAGGATTTTCATTCTTCAGCCACTCCATCTATGGTGGCGGTGGGCCTGGTGTCTTCAACGGTAACCACGTTGTTACCAGACACTCCAGAGGATTCGCAATCCCCTGCGTATGTGCAGCAGTAGCCCTTGACGCAGGTACCCAGATGTTCACAATCGAATCAACATCTGGCCTGATAGGCGACGTGTTCGGTGCAATACCAGAATTCCGCGAGCCGATTAAGGCAGTTGCAGGAGCGCTCTAAACATATAACTCAAAAGGTCTAACGATGTCAGACTCTGCTTCAAATACTGAAGATTTTATTCAAATCGAAATTTTTCCCAGTAGAATCCTGTCCCCTGAAACAGCTCAGAAACTCATAACTGAGATTTATAAGGTGGACGGGGTAATCCGCGTCATGGTGCAGGGCAACCGGCTGCCTGATAAGGTATGTTCTGGTCCCGGCACCGGGGAAAAGGTGGAACATCCATTGAAAAAGCCTATTCAGATTGGAGATCAGGTTGTTGAATTGAAAATCTGTGTGGGCAGGATCAGGGTTGAACTTTCAAACGCCGAAGCTAAAGAGCAGATCAGGGAAGTATGCGAAAAACTGTTCCCGTTTCCCTTTGAATTCAGGGAAGGACATTTCCTCAAAAAGAAGCCTACTGTAACTGACTATGCCAAACTCGGTCCTGGAGCAGATCCTCGGTTTCTTGGTATGGTAGATCCCAAATCCAGAGCAGACCAGCTCATCTTTATCGAGAAACAAGAGAAGCAAGAAAAAAAGGATAAAAATGAGTGAAAAAGTATGATGATCGACCGGGAAACGCAGGTAGTTGACTGCAGATGCGGTGGCGGACTTGGCAAAGGAGGAGGACTTGCTCAGCGAGGTACTCTGTCGGAAGCCGGCCGTGCTGAGGTCGTAGCTATTGCCATGAGTCCCGGACAGAGGCATATCACAAAACCGGTATGCGAGATCACATACGGAATGAGGAAAGAGAACATCCAGGTCAGTGTATTGGTACTATACTCAGGCACCGGAATTCCTGAATCCGGAATGAGAACCGGATCTTTTGTACTGAGTCCGGTAGAAGTCGCACAGATTGAAATGCACAAACTGGCTGTTATTCACCTCGGAAATATCAAGGACCATGTTGTTAGAAAAACCAGGGAAATCCTGAGCCAGGCTAATATCCCGGCGATTGTAGTCAGCCAGATCCCAGTGGATTTCGAGGATTTTGCAGAAGCAGGGATAAAGACGAGATTAGTGATGCCAAGGGATGAAAATATTCTTACAAAGGGAATTGTGATGGATATGATAAGCGGAGTTACACGTGGTGACTCCTGTCCCAGGGACAAGCTAAATTTGATCATTAAATACGTCAAGACTACATTAGACCAGTTAGAAGATCATAAAGGAGTTGCATGAGATGGCATACGAGAGACAATTTTATCCAGGCGCAACATCAGTTGCCGAAAATAGAAGAAAACACATGTCTGGAAAACTTGAGAAACTCAGGGAGATTTCAGACGAAGACTTAACAGCAATTCTCGGGCACAGAGCCCCAGGAAGTGACTATCCAAGCACCCACCCACCACTTGCAGAGATGGGAGAGCCGGCATGCTCGATTCGCGAGAATGTTGAACCTACACCCGGTGCAAAGGCCGGTGACAGAGTCAGGTATGTCCAGTTTACTGACTCCATGTACAACGCGCCTGCAACCCCATACTTCAGATCATACTTTGCAGCAATCAACTTCAGAGGCGTAGACCCAGGTACCCTTTCCGGACGTCAGATCGTAGAGGCCCGTGAGAGGGACATGGAACAGTGCGCAAAGGTCCAGATGGAAACCGAAATCACAGACCCCGCACTCTCAGGTATGCGTGGAGCAACTGTCCACGGTCACTCTGTCCGTCTCCAGGAAGATGGTGTGATGTTCGACATGCTCGACAGGAGAAGACTCGAAGGTGGCACCATTATAATGGACAAGGACCAGGTTGCAATCCCACTCGACAGGAAAGTAGACCTCGGAAAGCCAATGTCCAGCGAGGAAGCCGCAAAGAGGACCACAATTTACCGTGTGGACAATGTACCTTTCAGGGACGATGCAGAAGTCATTGAATGGGTACAGAGGATATTTGATCTGAGAACAAAGTACGGATTCCAGCCGAAATGAGGTGATCACGATGGCAGCAGACATTTTTGAAAAATTTAAAAAGAGTATGGAAGTCAAATTCGCACAGGAATTTGGTTCAAACAAGCAGACAGGCGGCGACATCACCAGCAATACCACAAAGTTCCTGAGACTGGGCCCTGAACAGGACGACAGAAAGGTCGAAATGATTAAGGCCGGTAAGGAAATTGCAGAAAAGAGAGGCCTTGCATTCTACAACCCAATGATGCACTCTGGTGCTCCCCTCGGTCAGCGTGCAATCACTCCTTACACCATCTCCGGTACTGACATGGTCTGTGAACCTGACGACCTGCACTTCGTCAACAACGCTGCAATGCAGCAGTTCTGGGACGACATCAGGAGAACCTGTATTGTCGGTCTTGACATGGCTCACGAGACTCTTGAGAAGAGGCTGGGTAAGGAAGTTACCCCTGAAACCATTAACCACTACCTTGAAGTCCTTAACCATGCCATGCCCGGTGCAGCAGTGGTTCAGGAAATGATGGTTGAAACCCACCCTGCCCTTGTTGACGACTGCTACGTCAAGGTCTTTACCGGTGACGACTCACTTGCAGACGAAATTGACAAGCAGTTCCTCATTGACATCAACAAGGAATTCCCAGAAGAACAGGCAGCCCAGATTAAGGCTTCCATCGGCAAGACCTCCTGGCAGGCAATCCACATCCCAACAATTGTCTCCAGAACAACTGACGGTGCTCAGACCTCAAGGTGGGCAGCCATGCAGATCGGTATGTCCTTCATCTCCGCATACGCAATGTGCGCCGGTGAAGCAGCCGTCGCTGACCTGTCCTTCGCTGCAAAGCACGCAGCTCTTGTCTCAATGGGCGAAATGCTCCCAGCAAGGCGTGCACGTGGTCCAAACGAGCCCGGTGGACTATCCTTCGGTCACCTGTCAGACATCATCCAGACAAGCCGCAAAGTCCTTGACGACCCAGCAAAGGTAGCCCTTGAAGTCGTCGGTGCAGGCTGTATGCTCTACGACCAGATCTGGCTCGGATCCTACATGTCCGGTGGTGTCGGGTTCACCCAGTATGCAACAGCTGCATACACCGATGACATCCTCGACAACAACGTGTACTATGACGTTGACTACATCAACGACAAGTACAACGGTGCTGCAAACGTCGGCAAGGACAACAAGATAAAAGCAACCCTCGACGTCGTAAAGGACATCGCAACCGAATCCACAATCTACGGTATCGAGACCTACGAGAAGTTCCCGACTGCCCTTGAAGACCACTTCGGAGGTTCCCAGAGAGCAACCGTGCTCGCAGCCGCAGCCGGTGTCGCAACTGCCCTCGCAACCTCAAACGCCAATGCCGGACTCTCAGGCTGGTACCTCTCCATGTACCTGCACAAGGAAGCATGGGGCAGACTTGGATTCTTCGGATTCGACCTGCAGGACCAGTGCGGTGCTACAAACGTTCTGTCCTACCAGGGCGACGAAGGTCTTCCAAACGAACTCCGTGGTCCAAACTACCCCAACTACGCAATGAACGTCGGTCACCAGGGTGGATACGCAGGTATCGCTCAGGCAGCCCACGCAGGTCGTGGAGACGCATTCACCGTCAACCCACTCGTAAAGGTCTGCTTCGCTGACGAACTCCTGCCCTTCAACTTCGCTGAGCCCAGGAAAGAGTTCGGCCGCGGTGCCCTGAGAGAGTTCATGCCTGCTGGTGAGAGATCCCTCGTCGTTCCAGCAAGGTAAACTCAACAAATTAAAAACTTTAAAACAGAGTAGGCCTCCGGCCTACTTTTTGTCTCTTTTTTCTACAATGACTCTTATTAATTCTTCCGAAAACGGCTATTTATTAAAGAGCCTGCTCTAAAGCAATACCAAAAAATTAACGAGCAGAGTTTTCCAGAATATCAAATATAATAAATGTGCAGTTTATCATAAATTTTTAGGCTTTTTCATGCTAGCATAAATTCCAGCATTCGACAACGGTTTTTATCTTTAACTTGAGAGGGATCTTCAAACAACATTCCTTCCTTTTAGCCCCATATACTTTTACTTTAAATTACGACAACTTTTTTGCCTAATTTCCCTGCAGCCTCTACGAATTCTGTTGTATCTACCCCAGGGAATGTATCTACAATACAGATATCAAATTTCTCATCCACACAATTCACTAGTTTTCTTATATCCATGCTGTAAACTTCAAATTTGTCTCCAGAAGCTATTAATTCATCTCCACTATCTGATGGTTTAACTGGAAATCCATTAGCTCCCAAATTAATTAAAGTAGTTTCTATTGCAGGGTTCCATATATCATTAAAAATTACTTTTCGCGCTCCGGCTTTAAGGCATGTGATTCCTAAAGTCCCTGGACCACATGTACAATCAAGAACAGCAGGTCTATCATAATTTTTCAAAGTTTTCTCAAGTATCTCTATTTTGGGAAATTCTATCCTTGGAAACTCTACATGGATTTCATGCTGATATTTGTATATTCCTAAAGCACCGTAAGGAGTCTGTATAATATCACATCTCAAATCGCATCCAGCAAGAAGTTCGTATACGTGAGGGTTAGAATCAGTATCCTTTATACCCACTGTTTTTCTTATATCTCCCTTTAAAACTCCTTTGACCTCCCCAACCTCTTTAACAATTCTTTCAGCACTTTTTTTATCCATTTCATTAGATAATATTACTAAAGAATTCTCAGACAAATAGGGAGGAGAATTAATTGGATAGCCTAGAGTCACAAGAGGAATACATGAATTCCTTAAATTAGCTTTTTTATCTTTTATTCCTTCATCAATCATTACTTTTAGCACGTGAGACATTACAACATCAAGGTGCCTCTTACCGCATTTACAACTCCCAAAATAATTATCAATTTTATCTAAGTTAATCTGATCGGCTAGAGGAGAAAATTTCTTTATATTTTCTGCTTTACAATTGTTACAGGGCTTATAGAACAAATCAATATCTTTTAATACTTCCGAAACTGGTTTTATGCACCTATTTCCACATTTACAGTTTATTTCCATAAGTTTAGATATGGATATTTTGTATAAGTATTATGCCATTTCTTATTTCTTATTTCTTATTATTTACCTAATTCTTGTTCTGGTTAATTTAAGATGTGAATAATTTCTTTGACCGACTGGAGGTTGATTCAAAAAAGAAAATACTGAGTGTTTGAGAGTTTTTCCCACTATCAGCTATCAATGTTAAATTTTGGCATTAAAACAGCATCTAATTTACAGCTAATCTGCACCTAGAGATCCAGATCTTATTTTAACTTATTCTTCTGAAATATCCTTAATTCTTGCTCCAAGACTGCGCATATCTTTAAAGAAATTCGGGTAAGAAATAGAAACGGACTCGGTTGTGTCAATGGTTGTGTTTCCTGCAACCATTCCTGCCAGAGTAAGTGCCATAACGATCCTGTGGTCATCCCAACCGTGAACCTGTGCTCCCTGCAGTTTTCCGCCAGTGATGGTCAGGCTGTCCCTTTCCTCTTTAAGGTCTACCCCAAACTTTGGAAGTTCGGTTGCAAGGGCACGCAGACGGTCTGTTTCCTTATATCTGATATGCTCAGCGTTTTCAATCCTGCTCGTTCCCTCGGCAACTGCAGCCAGAACAGCAATGGTCGGAACAAGATCAGGAGTTGACCCTGCATCAAAGGTTATAGCTTTTAATCTTCTTCCCCCCCTGACGGTCACATTACCTGCTTCTTTATCCCAGATGATATCTGCTCCCATCTGTCTCAAAGTCTCAATGATTACCTCATCTCCCTGTCTTGAAGGGAAAAGGCTTTTGACTGTAACTTCCGAGCCGCCGATCATGGCTGTGGCTGCGAGCAGATAGGATGCAGAGGAAAAATCACCTGGAATAGTGTAATCTTTGAAATCATACTTCTGTTTGCCTGGTATTGTAAATCTGGTACCATTACTGTCATCTGTGTGTATTTTGGCACCTGCCAGTTCAAGCATCTCAAGGGTTATATCAATGTAAGGTCTTGATTTAAGTTGGCCTTTAATGGAAAGAATGGTGCTGTTTTCAGCAAGTGGGCAGATTATGAGGAGGGCAGAGATGAATTGGGAACTAATAGTACCATCAATGCTCACTTCCTGCCCTTTTATTCCTCCTTTAACCACAAGCGGAGCTCTCTCATTTCCTCGCGTGGAACAGGCTTTTACTCCCAATTTATTGAGAACTTCAAGAAGAGGTCCGTTTGGCCTGGTGCGAAGGGAAGCATCGCCTGTAAGCACTGTAATCCCTTCAGTAAGGGCTGCTACTGCAGTCATAAAGCGAAGGGTTGTCCCTGAATTTGCGGCATTGATCACATCATCGGGGACTTTGGGTTTCCCATTATTACCATGGATAATAAGCTTGTCTTCCATTTTCTCAATCGAAGCTCCAAATAATTCGGAAGCCCTGACTGTAGCAAGGGTATCGGCTGAAATCAGAGGACGTCTGACAATTGATTCTTTTGAGAGAGCTGCCAGAGTTATAGCCCTGTGAGTGTAACTCTTTGAAGATGGGGCAAAAACCTCCCCTTTAATTGAGGATTTATCGATAGAAACACGCATGTGTACCAGAACTCTTTTATTTTTGTTTTGATTTTCCTCAGACTAAGGTGCTTATTTTTAGTATTTTGAAGACTGTTTTCTAGAACTGCAAAAAACTTAATCAAAGTTATAAGATTTAATGGGCTAAATTAATTCGAGTAAATTCGAAGAACGATTGATGAGATCAAAGCTCAGTTTACCCCTTTTACGATGTTTTCTATCTGATCCCAATCATGGTCATAGATATGCGCTGAGATACTAACAGTAGTGATTGTGCCTGGCTCGGTTCCAACCCGATCGGCTACATACTCGAGGAGTCTCGAGAGCCCGTAAAGGTTTGCCGGATAAGCTCCACCAAAATCGTGGCTTCTAAAGAGAGTAGTAAGGTGAATCTTTCCATCTCTTATCTTAAAGTCATCGAGCATCATGCAGGGGACTTCGTTAACTTTAGTATCTACTGATGGGATCCATGTGACTGCTATTGCTCTCCTTGATGTCGGGGTTTCCTGCAGCTTTTCGATTACATATTTTATCTGGTCCACTTCCCCGCTCCAGTTTCTAAGGCGTTGTCCGTAAGTGTACTCAAAGTCCTGTATGTTTTCACCTGAGATCAGCTGCTTTGCATACTCCTCAAGCCTTTCCTCATTCCAGGCAGTATCGTGCGGGATTCTATCAGTATAAGGATCTTCAATAACTACCATCAGATTCATGAATTCCCTTATCTGGCTTCCCCTTTCATCGGTAATCACCTTCCCGTGGTTCCAGATAATGTTAAGCCCACGGTACCATGCATCAGATATATTTTTAGCTCTGACGATCCTGCCAATCTCAAAATTGTTTTCCATTGAAGATTCCCCAATAAAATCAGGAATTTACCTTTTTTCTTTATTTACCACTTTCTTTTATATGTGCTTTCTCACAGGCATATTCCGGGATTTTTTCTGCATGAGTGTATATCACATATGATTTAAAAAGTTCCGGGCAAAAAAAGAGTATAGAGAAAAGAGATCAAACACGAACTAAAGAAAAAATTGACAAAAAAATTGGACTAAAAGAGATAGTTGAGGAATCTTTTCAGATCCTCATTGCTCTCAGGCGCCTAACCCTTTCATCGGTTACAGGGTGAGTTCTGAAGAGAGATTGGATCGCTCCGCCTTTTAATGGGTTGACAATAAACATATGAGCGCTACTTTCCTTTGCCTGCACGTCTGAAATGCTAGGCCTGTAATGGGAATTCCCGTATTCAAGCTTCTCAAGGGCATCGGCAAGTGCCCAGGGCTTTCTACAAATGCTGGCCCCCTCTGCATCGGCTGCAAATTCTCTTGATCTTGAGATTGCAAGCTGAATCAGGGTTGCAGCGATAGGTGCTAAAATTGCCATCGCGATAAGACCTATTATTCCGCCGCTATCTTCATCATCCCTGCCTCCGAAACCGCCGAAAATTGCAGCCCACTGAGCCCAGTTGGCAAGCATTGTGACAACACCTGCAAGGGTTGCAGCTATAGCACTTATCAGGGTATCCCTATTCTTCACATGTGCAAGTTCGTGTGCCAGCACACCTTCCATTTCTTCATAAGAGAGCAATTGAAGAATCCCGGTTGTAACAGCCACAGCCGCATTCTGTGGATTTCTGCCGGTTGCAAAGGCATTCGGCATTCCGGACTCTACGATATATACTTTAGGCTTTGGTATCCCTGCTCTCATAACGAGCCCATCAACAATCCTGTGCAGGTTCGGAGCTTCCGCTGGGGAAACTTCCTTTGCCCTGTACATTTTGAGTACGATCTTGTCGCTGTACCAGTAGCTTCCGAAGTTCAGGATTATTGCAAAAAGAAAAGCAATAACCATTCCAGTCGGTCCCCCAATAACCCTTCCTATCACGATCATGAGACCAGTAAGGGCGGCAAGCAAAACTGTAGTTTTAAGCATGTTCTTCATGACTTCTCACACGACGTCCTCCCAGGCTAATGTCTGGGTTTTCGGTCTTTGACTTTTAGTTTGGAACTTTTTTTCTTAAGTTGGTTCAAGTAGAATTAGTATTATTTATTCTGATTACCGATATATAATTTTTCTCTCGGTTACACAGGTTAACACAATTGTATTATTTTGATTATTTTCTTTATCCAAAATTGATTCCAAATTCCATAAAATGGAAAGTCTTTTTCTCAAAAGTGAAAATTTCCTTCATTATCTGGTTTGTTTTATTCTTCTCTTTAAGAAGCTGGGATAATCCAACTTCCAAATAATTACTAGTATTTCGTTCTATATATATTTATATTTAATGTGGCCTTGACGTAATTGGTTTGAAATCAAACTAATATTGGATTTAAAGATATATATATTTATTGAAAGTGCCTTTGGGTCATTTTCAATAAGTTAAATTCCGGTTATTTTTGTGACCAACCCTGAACCTTATACCCCACTCCCACCAGCCCGTTCTCATATCTTTCAACCCTTCCGGTCTTTAATCTTATTTCTTTCCCAATCCGATCAAACAGTGGAATCCCACCTCCAAGAATAATGGGAACAATAGTAACAATCAGATCTTCGACCAGATTTTCTTCAAGGAATGCCTTTATAAGCTGTGATCCCCCAACGAGCCAGATATCCTCATCAGTACTTTCCTTAAGCCGGCAAACAAATTCCCCGACGTTTCCGGAAACAAATTCTACGTTTTTTTCCCGGTGCAGGGGCTCGCTTTGTCGTGTGAAAACATATGACTTTTTTCCCCATAAGTTTCCAAAGTCCAGAACCTGTTCATAGGTTTTTCTGCCCATTAGGACTGTTCCTATCGAGGAATAGAATTCAGAATAGCCGTAGTCTGTTTCAGGATTGTTATCATATTTTGTTAACCAGTCTATGCTGCCGTCTTCTCGGGCTATGAAGCCGTCGAGACTGCAGGCGATATAGAGTTTAATTCTAGACATGTTTTCTTTCAATGTTTCCTCCCCTTTAGTAACTTTTATCTGATTTTATGTGATTTTATTTCTTATATGTCTTCTCCGAACATGTCGATACCCCTAAAAACAAAACATTCTCTAAAGGACCACCTTTACTGGAATTTCCTTAATTTTATCCCTTTTCTTATCGGTTCAATAGCGATTGCCAGAAATTCAATCAAATGGGTAGCTGTTTACATAGGAATAGCCCTGTTTTTCTTCCTTATTATTAAACTCCGTTTTGCCTGCATCCACTGCCTTTATTATATCAGGAGTCAAGGCTGCGTAAAATGTATCATGCCCCCGAGAGTGCCAAAACTTTTTAAAGCCCGACCCGGTCCTCACAGCCTTTTTGAGAAGGTTATGATTGTTCTTGGAGCTTTGCCTGTTTTTCTTTTTCCGGTCTACTGGCTGGTCAGGGAACCGATAATGCTGGGAGCCTATATCGTTGCGTGGGTTCTTTTCATTTTGACTGCCCACCGGTATGAGTGTATAAGATGCATTAATTTCGAGTGCCCTGTGAATAGGGCACCTACAGGCGTGAAAGTAGCGTTTAAGAGAGGGGACGATTTTTCTTGGGATGCTGGGTTTTCAGAAGAAGAGCTGCAGGAATCAGGCTCATATAAATGTATATCTCTTAAAAAGAAGCACGAATTTAAGGACTTTCTGTACTGGAATCTCATAACATTGACTATTTTATGTTCGGCAGGACTTGCAATTGGGATTTACTCAACAGGGTGGCTGCTTGCCTACATTTTTTTAGTCTTTTTTCACTTTTACGCCTTAGAGCAGCGTTTTTTCTGCACCCATTGCCCTTACTATGTAACGAGTGAGAAAAAAATGAGATGCATGATGAACTGGGGCTGGCCAAAATATTTCAAACCCAGACCGTATCCTCCAGGCAAATTTGATCTTGCTATTACTACTCTGGGATTTTTAATCGTGATTTTTTTCCCTATTCCCTGGCTTTTGAGAGAGCCATTTCTGATGTTTACTTACTCAGTTTCCATTTTGATTTTCTTGCTGACGATATGGAGATACGAATGTTCACACTGCATCTACTTCGGATGTCCTTTTAACATGGTTCCGTCTGAAGTGAGGAGAAAGTTTGAAAAAAGTGATTACTGAGAGTTTTCAGTAACAAAAAGGAAATTTGGAGAAGTGTTTAAGATTAGAATAGAAGATAACCCTCCAGATTTCACAGGTGGTTTTTCTATTTTCCTGCAATTAAGTACCCCAGTTAACGGCAAGTGCTGACTTCTGGATTAGCCATATAAATAATAGAAAATTATTTATATGCTCATTAATTTTGTATGTAAAGCGTTGCTCGACAGTATTTATTTTTTAACTATTCTCAATTTGCATTGCGATTCCAATCTAAAAATATAAAATTACGATTAAGACTATCAAAGTTAAAGAGTGACTAACGTGAAAGCCGCCTGCATCCAGATGAATATCTCACTTTGCTCAAAACAGGAAAATCTTGAGCGTGCCCTCGACCTGGGCGAAGAAGCGGTTTCTAAAGAGGCGGAGTTGCTCGTTTATCCTGAAGTTTTCTCAACAGGATTTTGTTATGATCGGATAGAGGAAGTGGCTGAGACGGTCTCAGGCCCTACGCTGGAAGCTTTATGTGATTTTTCAAAAGAATATGAGTGTATTCTTGCAGGCTCAATAATAGAAAAGAGAGAAATGGAAGGCGTAAGTAAAGAAAGACAGCTTTCTCCTCAGTTCAACCTCGGTTTTTGCATAGAATCCGGAAAGCTTGCAGGCGTACACAGGAAAACTCAGCTTTATGGTCCTGAAAAAGAATATTTTGCACTTGGAGACCGGATACACCCTATTAGGCTGCAGAAACATGGACTTTCCATAGGGCTCATAGTCTGTAACGAACTCCGGTATCCTGAGGTAGCTCGAAAACTGACAGTTGAGGGAGCCGACCTGCTGGTATCAGCTGCCGAAATACCAGATTTTTATCTATATCCCTGGCGAATTATGTCTTTATCCCGGGCAATTGAAAATCAGCTGCCTCATATCGCCTGCAACAGGGTGGGAAAAGACAGGTACTCAAATTATCCAGGTGGCTCTTTTATTGCTGACGGATGGGGTCGGATTCTGGGAGAAGCTGGAAAAAAGGAATGTATTCTTCTCGGAGAAATCGATCTTGAGGAAGCAAAAAAAATCAGGCAAACTGGCTCGATTCTGGAAGATCGTAGACCTGAACTTTATTAATTTAAGAATTATTTAAATCATATCCAGGCAGAAAATTTATTCAATAATAGATAGAGAAAAGAAGCTCAAAAGAGCGCTTATAGTAAAAGCAATTCGATAAATAGTCTTATAAGAGGTTTAAAATGGTACCTGTTTTTAAATTAAATAAAAGGTGAACCCTGCCGGGTTACCCTTTTAGTTCTTTGATTATCAGTTCGCGTGCAGTTTTTGCGTCTGCCGTACCTTTTGTCTTTTTCATGACCTGCCCCACAAGGAAGTTCAGGGATTTCTCCGTGCCTCCAAGATAGTCCTGTACGGCAGCTTCATTCTCGGTGATTGCTTCGGCAACAGCTTTAGTTACCAGATCGTCTTCGGCTTTGAAAAGCCCCTTTTCTTCGATAATCTGGGATGGGGTTTTTTCCTCAGTGGTGTTCAGCATGGTTCGAATAACTTCAACTGCAGCCCTGTCACTGATTTTACCTTCATCAAAGAGGTTAACCAGTTCTACCATATCCGAAACTTTAAAGGACTTCTTTATTCTCGGATCTTTTGCATGGATGAAGCCTATCTTCTCCCCATCATAAGAAGAGATTGCAAGATCACGGTAGTTTAACTCTCCTAGGAATACGTCAGCCGTCCAGGTGGCTGCAAGCTTTGGATCTACACCTTCTGCACAGACCCCTTCATAGAAGTCAGCAAGCATAATCTTTGATGTAAGAGACCGCGCATGCATATCTGTAATTCCATACTGCTCCATGAAACGGGAGCGCTTGGCATCCGGAAGTTCAGGCAAGGTTTCTTTAATTGCAGGAATCCAGTCTGTAACGCACATAGGCGTGAGGTCGGGTTCGCGGAAGTACCGGTAGTCTTCAGCTTCTTCTTTTGTCCTCATTGGGAGAGTAACACCCCTGCCCTCGTCGAAGTGGCGTGTTTCCTGTACGACTTTTCCTCCACGCCTGATCACATTCTTCTGGCGCATAATCTCATAGAGAAGGGCTCTCTCCACTCCTTTATGAGAGGAGATATTCTTGATCTCAACGCGGGTACCCCCGTGGACAGAGACATTTGCATCCACACGCATTGCGCCTTCCAAGTTGCCGTCAAACACATCAAGATACTCAAGGATATTTCTGAATTTATCAAGGAACCTTCTTGCCTCTTTGGGGCTGCGCATGTCGGGTTCTGTAACAGTCTCAATCAGAGGCATACCTGACCTGTTGTAATCTATAAGTACACCCTTTGATTTCTCTATGCTCCCTATGTGCACAAGCCTTCCAGGATCTTCTTCCATGTGGGCTCTTGTGATCCCTACCGTATGTTCCCCGTCTTCACCCTCAATTACGACTTTTCCTCTGCTTACGATTGGGAAATCATACTGCGTAATCTGGAAACCTTTGGGAAGGTCAGGGTAGAAGTAGTTCTTCCTGTGGAACTGCGTCTCTTCTGCGATCTTCCCTTCGAGGGCAAGCCCCACTTTAATTGCAGCTTCCACTGCTTTTTTGTTCAGTACAGGAAGCGCTCCCGGAAGACCCAGGCAAACAGGGCAGGTGTGAGTATTGGGAGCTGCATTGTGATAGTCCGTAGAGCAGCCGCAGAACATCTTGGTTTTAAGTTTGTTCAACTGGATATGGATCTCAAGCCCGATTCTTACCCCATCAGGGTTTTCATAGACCATTTATGCCACCTCCGGGGGTCTCTTTGTGTGATAATCGGTATTCTGTTCGAAGGTATATGCTGCACGCAGTACAGTAGGTTCGTCAAAAGGCCTCCCAATTATCTGAAGCCCTATTGGCAGGCCGTCAGTGAAACCGCAGGGCACGGAAATTGATGGAACTCCTGCAAGATTGATTGGGCAGGTGTTAACATCCGAAAGGTAGAGGGTGAGCGGATCCTCGATTTTTTCTCCTATTTTAAAAGCAGGGTTCGGTGTGGTTGGAGCCATAAGCACATCAAATTTTGAGGACACACTGTCAAAGTCCTGCTTCACAAGGGTCCTGACCTTCAGGGCTTTTAAATAGTATTTGTCGTGGTACCCTGCTGAAAGGGCATAGGTTCCAAGCAGAATTCTTCGTTTAACTTCTTTCCCGAAACCCTCAGCTCTTGTTTTCGAAACCATCGCATGCCAGTTTTCGCCACTTCCTCTAAACCCGTATCTAGTTCCGTCGAAACGGGCAAGGTTTGAAGAGGCTTCACTCATTGCAATGATGTAATATGAAGCAAGGGCATACTTTATATTCGGCATGGAGACCTCTTCCCAGGTCGCTCCGAGACTTTCAAACTTGTGTATGGCATTCCATACGGCTTTTTCGATATCTGGATGTGTGCCCTCTCCGAGAAATTCCTTCGGTACCCCGATCTTAAGTCCTTTTACATTGTCGACAAGGGCTTTCTGATATTCAATTTCACAGTCAATGGAAGTAGAATCCCTGTGGTCGTAGCCAGCTATGACATCCATAAGGACAGCAATATCTGTTACATTATTTGCAATAGGCCCTATCTGCTCAAGAGAATTTGCGTAAGCCACTACTCCATGTCTGGAAACGGCTCCGTACGTAGGTTTAAGCCCAACAACCCCGCAGAAAGCCGCAGGGCAGCGTATGGATCCGCCTGTGTCCGAACCGAGGGCGAAAGGAGCTTCTCCTGCTGCAACAACTGCTGTACTGCCTCCGGAAGATCCGCCCGGCACTCTTTCAAGGTCCCAGGGATTTGCAGTTGGCCCGTAGTAACTGGTTTCCGTAGAAGAGCCCATCGCAAACTCATCCATATTGGTTTTTCCGAGGATTACTGCTCCCGCTTCAAGAAGCTTCTCGATAACATGAGCATTGAATGGAGGGACATACCCCTCAAGAATCTTCGAACCGCAGCTATTTGGCAATCCGGCTACGGAAATATTATCCTTTATCGCAATTGGCACGCCTGCAAGAGGACCATTGTGTCCTTCGCTATCAATTCTTTTTGCCTGCTCAAGGGCTTTGTCAGATACCGTTATATAACCATTAATTTTGCTCTTTCCTATAGTTTCAAGGTAGTGAGCTGTTACTTCTTCGGCTGAGCTCTCTTTAATTTTCTCTTTAACCTGTGCAACACTCATCCATTTTGCCATCAAAAATCCTCCTCAGCCAATTTTCGGAACTCTGAAAGCCCCATCCTGTTTGTGTTCGGTGCTTGAAAGAACAACTTTTTGCGGGATGGATTTTTCCACCACATCTTCCCTGAATACGTTATATATCTCAGCCACGTGATAAGTGGGAGCTACATCTTCGGTCCTCAGTTCATCAAGCTGTCCGAGGTATCCCAGTACTGAGTTAAGTTTTTCCATAAATTCGACTGTCTCCTGCTCGCTGATATCAATGCGAGCAAGCCAGCCGATGTGTTCTACATCTTCTTTTGTGATCATGAAAGTTCCTCAAAAATAGAATAATCCTGAATAGAATGCCGTTGGTTGCTGCATAATAGAAACAGGTTAATTGAATAAATATATATTCATCTCCCCCTGCGTCTAATGCCCCCTCGAGAAAATAGAACTGTATCCTGAGTTCTGTCTCACCCGAGTTCCGTTTTGCCCGAGTCCCGTCTTGGGAGGATGGGTCCTTTTCACTCGCTGTACTTTGTTCAAGGGGGCTAATCTGGAAAAAGAATATCTACCTGAGTCAGCAGGGTTAACTTAAGAATAAGATAAGCCGCTTTTCAATTCGCTTGGAGAAGTGCTTTATGACAGGTGCTTTATGACAAATGAAATCTTTAATTTGGGTAGCTTACTGTAAACAAATTTTATATTTGAATTTGTAACTAGCAGCGAGAGATTAAGCCTGCTAGCTGCCGAATTATGTCATAAAAATAGAAAAATTTCAAATTTTTAGCTGGGGCATGATGATAAACTTCTTTTCGTTCTTCATTTTTATGCTTTCTGCCTTTTGCTTATATCATACATTTGGACTTTCTTCATTTTTGCGAGGTTGAGTACTCTTTCAAGTTCATCGTCCTCAAGATGCCGGGCTTCAATATAGCTATTGTCTACAGCCTCGTTGAAGATCTCATACCCTATGGCTGAGCGGGCAAGGACTGTAGTCCAGCCTCTGGGACTACCAACTCCTCCGAAGGAGATATCCGAATTTTCGGCGGCAAGATCCGTACAAAAGCGGCAGGAAGAACTCCGGTGTTCATCAAACTCGCTGAGGTCGAGGACATGCTGCTTTCCATCTTTCATAGTGACCTCGAATTTTCCTCTCCGGATTTTCATAGCATTTACGTTCTCCAGCAAAATTCCATAGCTCCCTAGCACGGCTTTAATTCCCTCATATGAGAAGGTGTCCATACAAAAAAGCCCAAGTTTGAGTACCCTGCCCTCATGAAGAGGTGCAAAAAACCGTAAGAACTTTTCTGCATTTTAGTAACAGCGTCTATATTACAACTTGTCCCTACAAAAGCAATGCTGTTCATTCCCTGTTTGATTGCACTCATAAGGGCTTCAAGCGTCATGGAATGAGAGTAAATACTACCGCTACTCTCAAGAATCTCTTCCCTGGTCCTCGCGACAATAGGTATGGGTCTCCAAGGCTCTTCCTTTGAGCGGGTAGTAACCACAGCACAATCTATCAATCCTTCCTCCAGAGCATAAAGGAGAAGTGAGGTAACGACCCCTCCGTCCTGGCCTCTTACTTCAGGAATTGCAGATCTTGCAGCGTATGCGTAACGGAAACAACCTACAAGCCCTTCTTCCGTTGTTATGGTTCTTGGGCACTGGTAGTAACAGACTCCACAGGCTTTGCAGGGACCTACCAGTTTTGGTACGCCGCCCTCGATAGTTATGTATTCACAGCTTGCTGCGCAGGCTCCACAGAGAGTACAGATGCCTGGTTTTATGATATCTTTTCTCAGTTTTCCAAAGGAGATTTTCTCTTTTTCACTAAGACTCCGTTTGAGTCGGATTACACTTTTTTCCAGAGCATCGAATTTTTGTTTGCATTCAGGACTGCAGAAATAATAGCTTTTCCCCCCGTAGTCCGAAATGTATTGAGTATTGTCAGGTATAATTTTCTTGCAGATAGGATCAAGTGGCATTATGAGCCTCCAATGCAGGTTTACTTAAAAATCTCAGAAAGTGGCTTCAGGCTTGATTGTTATTCAGAAATCGATTCAGTGCCTGCCTCATGTGATTATTATATTTACATACGATTATAATATTTATTAAATATATACACTTTTTTTATAGTTATGTCGTTTATATTTTATGCTCTTTATAATTAGGCGTATATTTATTTTTATGTACATCTGTCAAATGAACTCTGAAAACATTACTCTGAAATCAAAATCCTTCTTTACAGGAGATATCTGAATAAACATAGAGGCGGCGTCAAAAAAGGTAGTAAGAAGCAGGTCGTAGAAGAGAAAAATCTACTTGAGATCAGAATGACAAACAGGAATAATAAATAAGCGACAGATATATAGAAAAGATGATATAGATGAACATAGACATTGAATAAATTAATATAAAGAAAAAACTAAAAGTTAAAAAGCCGAATCTGAAGAAAGATTTAAACTTTATTGAATTCCCCATCTGAATATTTTAGCAAAGGTTATTATAAGCTTTTGTTAATCTTCTTTATTGATTAATTATATTCTTTTTAGATATCTTTTAAGGTTCTGGAAAAGCAATAACTCGGAAATATCTAATCTCAAACGCTGACTCCTAAATCTTAATATCTCACTCGTTCGAAATGGCCTCAACTCGTTTGAATAATCTTCAAGTAGACCTTAATTGTCTTCAGATTAAGTTTACAAAACAATCTGTTATATAAACTGCATTTATATGCAGATCCTCAGGAAGGAATTAAAAATGGCTCTGAAACCTAGAATTACACAATCCCCCCAAGTTCGTTTGATTGATCTTAAGTCAAAGCCCTTCTTTATTGTAGCTTCTGTAGAAGTTGGAAATACAACAACCAAATCTATTCTTACGGCTACCAATATGGACACTGGAAGGACTCATATCATAAACAAGGTCGTGCGGATGACAAGAGATGTCCGTCCTCCCAACCCCGGTGAAATCGTGTTCGGTAAGACACTTACAGGTGTTGAACTTACTCGTGAGTCAGTTGCAGAACTGGTGCGCGATACCCTCACAGAATCGGTGGAAAGAGCTAACCTTGACATAAAGACCGATCTGGACTTTGTAGTTCGTTCCACAGGGGTTGTTGCAGGTTTTGATTCTCCTGATGAGGTAGGTGAATTTATTAAAGCCCTGGCAGATGGGTGCCTGATGGCAGGGGTTCCACCCAAAAATATGACACCTCCCATGTCCATTTCAAATATTTCCAAAAGGTTCCAGAAATACAGTAAGCTGGAAGAGGTAATTTTTGACGGAGCTGTCGCAAGCGTAACGCCGCCAATAGGCTCAACTGGTGTTGAAATTGTTGCAAATGAAATGGAAGGAGAACTTGCCACAGCTGGAATTAAGGAAGCAGCTCAGCTTACAGATGTCGACTTCAGGAATCCCTGTATATCTATCGATTTTGGGACAACCCTTGATGGCAGGATTACAAGTCCTGACCAGCCGTACGCAAAAACAGTAGGCAACTTCTGTGGATATGCCGGAGCAATTCCTGATGCGATTATCCGTGGCTCGAAGATCGTGGATTCAAAAGTAGGAACTGCTCTTGAAGTCTTTGAGAAAGAGAAAACTCCTTCTTTTCTTACCTTGAAGATGAAGGCTAAGACAATTGAAGCGTTTGCAAAGCGTATTCATGAACTTATCATTATAGAAAAAGTCCCAAAGAATAGAAAGAGGTACGGAAGCGTACCTGTAAGACCGGATGCTGCCGAGCAGATAGGCGTAATACTCATAGGTTGCGATGTAGGAGAAAACGGCTCCGATATGGGCAAGCTCAGTGCTATAGGCATGGAAATCTGTAAGACTCACGGACTCCAAGTTGTCTATGCTGTCATTGACGAGGTTATGGCAGGCGTGGTTTGCAGGTTGATCAAGGTTGCAAAAGAAGAAGGGCTTATCTTTGAGGACACAACTATAGGAATCACAGGCAGAGCAGGTATTACAGGAAATAAACCCAAATTGATCCTGAAATGCTTGGATGAGATGAATCTTGCTCCGAAAATAGATGAAAGAGTAGTCTTTGTAGATGACGGACTTGCCAGAGGTGCAGCCGTGATGGCTCGATGTATGAACTCTTTGGGTTCGCCTCAAAGCCCTCTCGGCGGCAGGCACGGCGGCAAGTGTATTCTTGCGCAGAGGATAAAATTACAGAAAAGATAAACTGAATTAATTATATTGAGCACAATGAGACAATATTGAAGATAGGGAACTACAAGAAAATATTTGGTATTTATGTAAAATGGAAAATATTAAAAGAGAAAGTTCTTAAAGTGCAGGAAGAAGATTTATCCTCCAGCTCCACCGCCACCGGCTTTCCCGAGATCGAAGGCCTGCATTGTTTCTCTCTGTTTTCTAAATCTTTCTTCCAGTTCCTCCGCAGTGAGTTCCCTTTCTTCTTTCTTTTCTTTAGCTTTAAGCTCAGTTGGCTCCAGAGTTTCTTCCTTATACCAGAGGTCTGTACTTTCGAGCAGAACCCATACATTCCCCTGCTCGTCTTTTTTGATTTCAGTTACGCGGCTGATTGTATCACTGTTCACGTATTTGACAGTGTCTCCCGCTTTAATGGATTTTTTATTTCGCCCTACCGCTGTGATTACTTCAGCTTCAGCCATGTTCTCACCTCGAGGGCTTCCAGGACGCTGGCATCTTAGGCCCTGTAAGTCCCTTATTATTTAACTGCTTATAGGTTGTCAAGGCCCTCTAATAAAGTTTGTGTGAATTTTTTTTAGGAAATAGTTTTACCAAAAAGATTCTTAGAAAAAATTTTTATCAAAAACTTTTTAGAAAAAAGTGTTATCAAAAGCTGAGTAGTGAGCCTTTGTGAAATCTTTGTAAAAACCTTTTAGAAAAACTTTTTAGGATAATGGTTTTCAAAACTATTTTGGAGGAGTCTTTTAGGGAGTCTCTAAGGAGTATTTTTCAGAGACTTCCATGACTTAAAAGTATAAAATTAGCCTATTTTTGTTTATGCTCTCCTATCTTTTTACTCTTGATTGATTTCCATCCTGAGATCTCCCATCAGAGCGACCCTTTCGGCAAAAGCATTGTGTCTGTGGATACTTTCTTCATTGGTCTGTTTGATGGTGATTACCGCATTATCAGGAAGATCCGGAAACTCTCTTACTATATTGTCGGCCATAGCCCTTACACAGTCTTCTACAAATTTTGGATTCATATGTGCAGTTTCTACAACGACTTTCTCATCTGAGCGTTTCAAAACCTCATACACGCTGGAACTCATAGAGCGCTCGATGATGTTAATGATGCTTTCGAGGGAAACATCGAAATCATGTGCTACCTTGATTGAGATAATACCTCTTCCGCGCTGGTTATGGGTAGCCATGGGGACCCTCTCAAGGAATTTTATAATTGTATCCCTGTCAACTCCAAGCTCGGAAAGCTCATTTGCAGCCTTATCTCTCATAATCTCCTGAGCGCAGGGGCAAGCTGTCATTCCTACAACTTCGGCGCCTATTAGCTTCTTTACGTCAAAATAGTCATCGTTCCCTGCCCCCCTTACGGCAGATGCTTCAGCAAAGATATTTACAACTTCCTGGCATTTGATTCCAGTTGATGGGGAAGCACGTCTGATCATGTATTCACTTTTCATCCGAACTTCTGCCTGATTAGCATATTCATGCCTGCCAAGCAGGTTATGTGCAATGTCACTACACAACTGCTCTATTTCGTATACAGGTGTGCTGAGTACTTTCTCCAGTACTTCGTCTACTGCTTCGAAGTTGCGCGAGAGGTTTGCTCCCTTCCGATCGGATGGCAGATCAACAAAAACATCAAAAGTTGAAATCAATACAATGGGGCGTTTGTCTTTTCGCTTGATTTCAACGAGTTTTTTCACATTTGTTACCCCTACACGGGTAAGGTTTATAGCTATACTTGGTTTGCTGGCCTGGACGTCCGGGAGGTTGAAGATACAATGTTCCATAATTAACCAGATCCATGAAAAGATGAGTTTGATTTTATAAAATGTGTCTTGATAGATATACAATTTTATTCCATTTGGAAAAATATAATGATCATAAGGAGTTATAGCATGTAAAGTTTGTGCTTTTCATACTTTTTTTCCAAAAGTACAATAAACTTAAGTATTATAAGTGTCCAAAACCCATTTCCTGAAACTTATTTTGGACTGCATTTTTAACAAGGGATAATTATTTAAATATTTCTCATTTTACCGACAATATGGAAAAATTTAGTTTATATATCCTTCGCAAATTTAGATAATTTTCGTATAAACCAATAACTATAGGCAACATCCTGAAGAAAGATTTTATATACTTTAAAACTTAATCAGTGTCTAGCAATACATTTGCGAGGTGACCTTTATGTCCAACACAAGAAATTTTGTTTTACGAGACGAAGATGGCAATGAGCACGGAGTTTTCACTGGAAAACAGCCTCGGCAGGCTGCCCTGAAAGCTGCAAACCGGGGCTCCGGGACTAAATCCAAACCGGATATCATCCGCCTCAGAGAACGCGGGACAAAGAAGGTGCACGTTTTCAAGGCATGGAAGGAAATTGTCGACGCCCCTAAAAATAGGCCTGACTGGATGCCTGAGAAAATCAGCAAGCCCTTTGTCAAGAAAGAAAAGATAGAAAAGCTCGAATAAACTGAACAAACTTAATTTCTTTCACATGCCCTGAAATTGGGGTTCTTTCTTTTTCTTTAATATCCAGATGTAGAATTAGCCTGGACTGGTCTTTAATTTTATTACTATCCGGGCTGGCTTATTTTCCAGTACTTCTCTAAATTAATCATGTCATATTTGTATTTTTCACATTTTTCGGGTTTTAATCAGAGCCTTCAACGATAAGTTTAAAAACTGATTTTCTGATTCCTACATCATGGAACTTAAGAGAGAAAACGTACTCATTGAAGCCCTGCCTTATATGCAGGAGTTCTATGACTCAATCATGGTTATCAAAGTGGGCGGAAACGCAATGGTTAATCCCCAGATCATGGAGGATATTATAAAAGATGTTGTGCTCCTGCGCTACGTGGGAATCAAACCCGTTATTGTTCACGGGGGCGGGCCTGAGATTACGGAAAAAATGGAGCGGATGGGCAAGAAGGCTGAATTTTTTCAGGGGCTACGTATCACAGATGACGAGACTATGGAGATTGCCAGAATGGTACTTGTCGGGAATATCAATACTAAAATCGTGTCCCTCATAGGAGTTTTTGGAGGAAAAGGCATCGGGCTCAGCGGTCACGACGGTAGAATGATACTTGGGCACAAACAGGGTGCACAGAAGGTAATAGTCGACGGTATCGAAACTGAAGTCGACATTGGTTGGGTTGGAGAGTGCGAAGTGATCAATCCTGACATCCTTCATATAGTGCTTGAGAACGGTTACATTCCGGTCATTTCTCCTATTGCAGTGGATGTAAAAGGCAATGCTCTGAATATTAATGCAGATATAGTAGCAGGTGACATTGCGGCAGCTTTACACGCTAAAAAGCTTATTCTGATGACTGACGTCCCAGGCCTGCTTAAAGACATAAAGGATCCCAACAGCCGTATCTCTTGTGTGGCTCTGGAAGATATTGAGCCTCTAATCTCAGAAGGCGTTATACAGGGAGGTATGATTCCAAAACTTAAAGGCGCAGCAGTTGCGGTTGAAAACGGGGTCGAAAGGGCCCATATAATAAATGGAAATGTCCCTCACTCCATGCTTCTTGAGCTCTTTACCGATTGCGGTGTCGGAACTATGGTCTGCAAGTTAGAAAAGTCATAAGAATAATTATAGACAACCCGACAATTTTATAACTAACACGAAATTTGATAAGATGATTTGAGAAGTATTTTGTGAATCTAATTATCAGACCTATCAGGTTAAGTGATGCTCAAGACATCAATGAGATGCGAAGGCAAAAAGAAGTCAGGGCAAACACCCTTTGCCCTGACTACTGAAAGCGTTGGCTTTACAGAAGAATTCCTGAGGAGTATGGGCGGAAAGGATGGGAGATATGCTGACCTTCTCATGATGGCCAGGTATAATATTCCCACTCAGTTCAAATAAAATTTTTCTTTACGGTTTTTAATCTAAAATTGGTGTCCCATAAGTAAAATCCTCAAGTTCCAGGACTTTTTTCCAGAGTTCCTTGCATTCACAGTCTGTTTTGTTGAGGTCTTCCGGATTTTGAGTAAGTGAGAAAGTTCTCAAAGAGTCTGCTACGTCTGAACTGCACAGTTTACAGTTGTGGGGGCCGCGTTTTGAGCCTGCCCCAACGGGATCTGACATAAGGGGGAGGTCTGGATGGGCCGCTTTTGCCCTTTTGAGGATTTCTACTATGCTCCAGAGCCAGGGAGGACGATACTGCCCTTTTACCCAGAGAGCTTCGACAAGGGTACCTTTCTGGACATTGCAGAGGTTGATAGAAATTGTATCTGCGTAAAGGGCTGCATCATCTATGGAACGAACAATATCCTCTATGGCCTGGCGTTCGGAAAGGAAAAGAGGCTTTAGCATCAGATATGCTTTTACAGTTGCTCCGCTCTTTCTTGCAGTTTCTGCAGCACGGATAAAATCCTCGAAGGTAAAACCTTTATTAATAGAGTCCCTGCGAATCCTGTCCGAGCTGGTCTCCAGCCCGAAAGCCAGCTCAAAAGGCTTACTTCTCAGAATTTTAAGGCACTCCTGCACATTTTCTTCAGTTACGAAGTTGGGACGGGTTTCAACAAGCACTTTGACTACCCTGGGATTGTCTGCAAGAGTTTTGAGGATTGTATCTCTTGCCTCAATAGGCACTTCCAGTTCGTCAAAAAAACTGCCTGAGGTAAATATCTTGACCATAAACTCAGGGAATTTTTCAGCCTTCTTCATTGCTCTTGCAAGCTGGGCTTTGTAATCTTCCAGAGTTGGGGGCTCACTTGCACAGTCATAGACATAGCCGCACATGGTACACCCTCCAGCTTTTCCCCAGCGGCAGCCTGCGCTCTTGAAGATTATCGTTAGAGTATTTACCTGGATTCCATTTACAAGGTCTACCCCTGTCCAGCTCGCCGCAGGCTCGTCTGTAGGAGAAGGTTTAACTTTAATCCGCTGTCGGATTTCCATTACTGCTTTATTCAAGGTCATGGGCGTAAAAACTCACTTTGTAGCTTGCTTTATTGTAAAAAAAGGTTTTGAAGCTAAAAACAGCTTCATTATCTATGCTTTCTATTATGTTCTTTATTTGTTTACTTAACTACATTCGAAATTACTCGAACTCGATTGTTGCAGGCGGTTTGGGTGTAATATCGTAAACCACCCTGGCTACTTTTGGAATCTCGGAGGTAATTCTGGCTTCAAGCTTTTTGAGCACATCCCAGGGAAGTTCTAGCGCTTCTGCAGTCATTCCATCTCTGGACCCCACCGCCCTTACAGCTACGATCCATCCGTATGCCCTGATGTCTCCTTTTACACCTGTTCCTTTGCCGAGGATAGCAGCAAAAGTCTGCCAGGGGCAGAACCTGTCAAGGAGTTCCTCTTCAACTATAAAGTTGGCTTCCCGAACAACCTCAAGTTTCTCTTCTGTAACTTCCCCAAGAACTCGCACAGCCAGACCAGGACCCGGGAAAGGCATTCTTTCGCAGATCTCGTCAGGTAGCTGGAGCGCCCAGGCAATTTCCCTAACTTCATCCTTATAAAGGTCCGCGATAGGCTCAACGATCTGCTTGAAATCCATCACACTGGGCAGTCCCCCAACGTTATGGTGGGATTTGATTCCACCTTCGGACTCGATCCTATCAGGGTAAATTGTACCCTGTATAAGGTACTCGGCTGCAAGTTTCCTTGCCTCTTTCTCAAACACGCGGATAAAGGTCTCGCCTATAGCCTTCCTTTTCTCTTCAGGGTCAGTTATACCTTTGAGGGCTGCAAGGAACTTATCCTTTGCATAAACAATATCAAGGTTCATATGGGAGAAAATGTGCCTTATCCTCTCGGTTTCTCCCTTCCTCATGAGCCCTGTATCAATATAGATCGGCTGAAGCCTGTCCCCAATCGCCCTGTAAGCCAGCTCTGCACAAACAGAACTGTCCACACCGCCCGAAAGCGCAATAATCGCTCTCCCGTCCTTTATTTCTTTGCTAATTTTCTCAATAGCTTCTGGAATGAACTTTTCGGGTTTTACCATTGAAATGCTCCTGAAATGATGCTAAACTGAAATCCTTTGGAAAAAATGATTATGATCTGTAAAAATTACCAGAATTATCTGAATCTGATTATTTTATTGTAATATATGAGTTGGTGCATGGAGGTTTTGATATTTAAAGGTATAGTTGAAGAAACAAAAATAGTCAGTGTCATGGATTTGCTGTAAATTGGAAGTCAAGTTTTTGTATCCTGCAGGAGAAACTGATCTCAAAGTATTGGGTTTTCAAACTAAGAGCTTTTTCAGAGTTATAATTCTAACAGCAAGACAGGTATATTGATATGAGAACTCTCATGCACATTATAAAGATGAAAATGGGAAGTCTGGGGAAATTGAAAGCGTAGCTGGCTGGTAATAGAACATAACTGAAGAGGAAGACAAGAAGTGCCTGGGTGTAGCCACACTTCTTATCCTCCTATCTTTACCTCATATCAAACATTAATAATGTTGACGCTAGAAATAAATAAATTTATTATTTATTTCCACTTTTCAATCCTATTCTGATTTTTCCAGAAATTGGCAATCTCATTTTTCTCTTCCTAAACTGACTTTTTAGTTTTATTATTCGAAAAATATCTGAATTTATTTAAGAGATTACACCCGACATAACCGAATACTTTCACCCCGCACACCTGCAACTTAAATATGATGAACTTGAAACATCACAGCGTCAGGATTCCAGATCAGGTTCACTTTATACGCATATCTGATTATTGTGTCTGACTATCATAAAATGAAAAAAATTATTTAAGCATGGAATTATTGTCATCAATATAAGACTAATTCACCATAAACGTTGGAAAGTTTTATTATAAAAATTAGAATCTTATGAGTATAACTATTGTGTTAAGGCATACATATGCCTGGTTTTACCGGATCTTCTGGTACTGATATTCTGGCTTTGAAATTAGTTCTACAGGTCAGGGGGATTTGAAAACGAGTACTGAATATAATTTCTTAAAAACTAGTAAACGTGAACTTGAGCCCGAGCCCTCCCTGTCTGCCAGAATGTACTCAGCCCTGCGCCAGTATTTCGGATATACCTCTTTTCGCCCTTTGCAGGAAGAAATTATCAGGGATGTCCTTGAGAAAAAAGATGTTTTTGTGCTCATGCCTACTGGTGGGGGCAAATCGATGTGCTATCAGTTACCTGCTCTTCTCTTTGATGGGGTTACAATCGTTGTTTCTCCACTGATTTCCCTGATGAAGGACCAGGTTGACGGGCTTGAAGCAAACGGGATTGCTGCAGCCTGCATGAACAGTGCCCAGAGTGCTAGAGAAATTCGGGATGTGAAAACAGCTTTTCTCGAAAACAGGTTAAAAATCCTATATATTGCTCCCGAAAGGCTCATGACGCCAGGAACATTTTCTTTTTTAAAGAAGGGGAAGATCAGCCTATTTGCAATTGACGAAGCGCATTGCATTTCCGAGTGGGGGCACGATTTCCGGCCTGAATATAGAAAACTGAAACTTTTGAGAAATCCGAAGACAGGATTTCCTCATATTCCGATTATCGCGCTCACGGCAACAGCTACAGAAAGAGTTCGAGAAGATATTGTATCACAACTCAACCTTAATATTGATCCGGAAAAAGGGCCTTATGTAGCCAGTTTTAACCGTAAAAATCTTTATTATGAGGTCAGGCCAAAGAAGGATACATTTTCCGAAATCACCGATTACCTGCGCAGGCATAGAGGTGAAGCAGGAATCATCTACTGCCAGAGCCGAAACAGCGTCGAAGCACTTGCAAAAAAACTGAATCTCGCAGGGTTCAGGGCTCTTCCTTACCATGCGGGTCTTTCAGATGCCGATCGAGCCCGAAACCAGGATATGTTCATTAAAGACGATGTGGATATCATAGTAGCTACAATCGCTTTCGGGATGGGTATTGATAAGTCTAATGTACGTTTCGTAATACATTATGACCTTCCCAGAAATCTTGAGAGTTATTATCAGGAGACCGGCAGAGGCGGAAGGGATGGTAGCCCCTGCGAATGCATTCTTTTTTTCAGCAGGGGTGACCGTTTCAAGATAGAATACTTTATCTCACAGAAGACAAACGAGAAGGAGAAAGACATTTCTCTTGTGCAGTTAAGGCAGATGGTAGCTTATTGCGAGGGAAACAAATGCAGGCGTCAGACTTTAATGGAATACTTTGGGGAGGTTCTTTTAGAACCTTGTGGGAACTGTGACAACTGCCTTACTCCAAAAGGCACTTTTGATGGAACCGAAGCTACAAAGAAATTGATTACCTGCATCCAGGAATTGAACCAGCGCTTTGGCACTAACTATGTTATCGATATTCTCACAGGCTCAAAAAATAAAAAAATCCGGCAAAATCGACATGAAAAGTTGAAAAGTCACGGTATTGGTCGGGAATTTACTAAAGAACAATGGAGGTCGTTAGCTTCCGAAATGATAAATACCGGTCTTCTAAACGTGAGTGGCGCGAAGTACCCCATATTGAAACTTAACGCAATGAGCAGGAAGATACTGGCAGGGACGGAACGAGTTGAGCTTGTCTGTCCTGAAGGATTTGTGCCTGAAGCTGAAGAGCACTCGATTCCTTCTTCAATAGCTGCCGGTATAAAAGGCAAAAAAGCTGATGATTTGTGTTACCCTGTAGAAGGGTCTTCAGAAGGGGCTCTCTCAGGAAAATTTTCAGTTGCGGCTGATATTCTGAAAAACACAGAAGCCAGAAAGAATCTAAAATCAGGAAAAGAGCCTGATCCTATTCTTTTTGAGCGGTTAAAAGCTCTGAGAAAGGAAATTGCCCTAAAGAAAAATCTTCCTCCTTACATCATTTTCTCTGACACCACACTTAAGGAAATGTCTACAAGCTTTCCGCGCAACCATGAGGAATTTCATTCCATTACAGGAGTTGGAGAGCATAAATTGAGGAAGTACGGGGATGTTTTCCTCAAGGAAATTGAGAATTATTGTAGGGATTATAATTTAATGCCTGATGGAAAACCTGAAAGTCCAGAGATTACCCGCAGAGACCCTGAATATGAGGAGATAACATCAGAGGAATTAATTCCAAATGGTGACGATTCTGAAACTGAAATTGGGATTATTGAGACTAAAATGCCTGATTCTGAAGCTGATGACATGAGCAGCTTGGAAACTGGCGACTTACTAACAAAAAGGAGAAGATATCTGGACACGAGCATTCAGGACTGGTCAGAGAGAAACTCATTGACAGGCAACTCAGGAGAAATAGACTCGGCAGAAGCTTTACCTGAATCAGAATCTGTAGATGTTATCAAAGCAAGCCCTGTCGAATCTGTTCTTTCTGAAACGGATTCCCTTGAAAGAACTTTTTCTCTCTTTCAGAAGGGGTTCAGTGTATATGAGATTGCTGAAATCCAGGGAATAAATACTAGAGTCGTTTTCAGACAACTTGAAGAGCTCGCTCTTACTGGAGATGTCAGGGGTACTGGAAGAATCTTTCCCCCGGAAAGACAGTTACAGATAAAAGCTGCGCTGGAATCCCTCGAACTGGAAGTGGATTCCCTGATTCGGGCTAGAGTAGGTGAAAACTGCCAAGAAGAAGAAATGAAATTTATCAAGGCTCTCCTTCTGTCCAGAATCTGTTTTTCTCGACCTGAGAACTGTGAGTAAAAATCTTTCTGCGGTCTCTCAGCATCTCTTCGACTTTAATAGCTTTCTGAAGTTTTTTTATTCTCGTTTTCTTTTTAATTCTCATTTCTTCTCTTTTACCCTGGATTTTAGCTAAAATTTGAAAAATGAGACTATTCAGTGTTTTTCCCATTTTTTGAGTTCCATTATCTCAGAGAGCGTCCCACCCCTCTTAATTTCATCGAAGAGTCTTTTTTCGTTTTTGTAAACCTCTTTTGCTCTTCTTGCTAGTTCGTACGCCCTCTCTGCTGGAATTACCACAACACCGCTTTCATCGCCCACAATATAATCTCCTGGCTTCACGGTCTGACCACCACAAGTAATCTCAGCATTGATCTCTCCAAAACCTTTAGGATCTCCGGCGTTGGGTACTGTATTGCTTGTATAAATCGGAAGTCCCAAGTTTTTGACCTCGTCAATATCCCTGACAGCACCCTCTATTACTACGCCTGCAATTCCCTTATTTAAGGCACTCCAGGTTGCAAGTCCTCCCCAGCAGGCAATATCCTTGTTTTCGTTGTAAATAACGATTACATCTCCTTCTTTTGCAACATCAATTGCTTCCACTGGCTTTGCCCAATCTCCAGGAAAAGTCTGTACGGTAACTGCAGTTCCTACTATTTTTCCTCCTACCAGAGGATGGATGCCTTTCATTGCGCCTTTTCTGTGCATGGCATCCGAAATGTTTGAAGTGGATACTTCCTTAAGAATTTTCCTGATTTCCTGGTCTACAGTGCCGACACTGCAGATTTCCACAGCATCCGGGCAGTCTACACTTTGCCGGATCTTTCTGGCTGCTTCGGTTACATTGTCAGAATGAGTAATATTCCCTCCTACAATGACAACTCTTGCACCAGCCTTGACCGCCTGCGCTGCAGTATTTGCATCAAGTCCTCCAGCTACCGCGAGCTGTACATTGACTCTATGTGAGATTTCCCTGAGGAGTGATATGGGGTCTTTTCCCATCATCTGCTGGTCTATTCCTACATGGACGTTAACATAGTCCACACCCAGAGCCTCAAGCTCAACTACTCTTTTTACAGGGTCAGGAGCCGAGATGAGGTCAGCCATCAGTCTGACTCCATATTTGTGGGCTGAACGAAGAGCATCAAGCAGTGTAGAATCATCTGCACTCCCCAGCACAATAACGACATCAGCGCCAGCTTTTGCTGCCATCTCGACTTCTAAAGCACCTGTATCTACAGTTTTCATGTCTGCCAGAATTGTTCGTTCTGGAAAAGCTTTCCTCATGGTACGGATTGCGTCCATTCCTTCACTTTTGATAAGGGGCGTTCCGATTTCGATCCAATCTGCACCCCCTGCTATTGCCTCTTTTGCAATCTCTACCGCGCGATCTAATTCCAGAAGATCAAGTGCAACCTGAATTATGGGAGTTATAGTATCACCTCAAATGAGAAATCAAAGAAACTGAAGTTTTCAAGCATTCTTATATCAGCTGTCCTGTATGCTTTTATTCTGGTTGTTACTCCGGGTTTACTCTATTAGTTTACGATTTTAGTAGAGCGAAAGAATCCCCGCCTTCTCAAAGGTGGGATAAATTCGTCACCCATCTCATAATACACCCTCTGACTATGTTTTTAAACTTATAGACTTGTACTCTATTGCCTGGTCTTTACTTTGGAAGCTGGAAATGTTACAAAGATCAATCTCTGTTGATTTTGTTCTAACTTTATTCTACTGATTTTATTTCACTGTTGTTATTCTATATCTAAAATTCATGGATAAACAATAAACATTAAACAATTGCAATGCGAGATTTGATGAATATATAAACTTCCTAGAACAGAATAGTGAGGATAAACAGTAACATAAGCAAGAAATAAACAAGAGACAAATTTATAAAAATATAACCATTGAAGAATGCAGGCAGTCGTTTTCTATTCTGCACTTTCGTTTTTTGAGCCGGTCAGTATTCATGGACAATATGGGATCTGGGGTGAAAATTGTCCTCTACACAAATGAATAGGGGAGTTGATTCAAAAAGGCGACTTCAGTCGAGTTGAGGAATTAAAGATAGATAATGCATCGGAATTCTCTCAGCATAGGAAAAGAGGACGTAATAGTATTGGAAGAAAAGTTCCTTACCTCGGAAGAAGCAAGAAAGCTCTATAAATGAGAATTTGGGTCTGTTACTCACGGTATTAGATTAGGAGGAAATCGAGAATGGATGCTTTAAAGAGACGTGAAATGCTTTCAGGAACAGTTCGTCAATCAGAGGATCAAAGATTCAAGGCTCTGGATTGAATTTGATGAAAGGTATCCAAGTAAAGTGCATAACTTAGATATGGGAATGGAATTCAGTTGCTTTGGTCTCTCAGAAATTTCTAGAGCAAAAATTATATCTCAGTGTATCATTTTATGGAAGCAGGATGTCACTTAAGAACAGACATGTTATTTCTATGAAAGATTTTTCGCGGGAAGAGATTGATCATATTCTGGATACTGCGGAAAGGCTTGAGCCTGTGGCCAGAGGCGAAGAGAGATTAAGGCTTCTGGATGGAAAAATTATAGCACTTCTTTTTTTTGAACCGAGCACAAGGACAAGAATGTCTTTTGAAGCTGCTGTGCAGAGGCTTGGAGGAAAAACTCTCAACCTTGGTTCAGTGGAGGCAAGTTCGGTAATGAAAGGAGAAAATCTTGCCGATACCATCCGTGTGATCAGCAATTATGCGGATCTTATAGTCTTGCGTCATCCTCTTGACGGATCGGCACGGATGGCTGCTGAATTTGCAAGTGTTCCTATAATCAATGGTGGAGATGGGTCTGTTAACCATCCTACACAGACTTTCCTTGACCTTTACACTATCCGCAGAGAAAGCCATCTTGAGGACCTGAAAATTGCTTTGGCAGGAGACCTGAAGTATGGAAGAACAGTACATTCTCTCTGCTATGCTCTATCCCTTTACGAAGCTGAAATGACTTTTGTTTCGCCTCCTGAACTCAGGATGCCTCCAGATATTGTCAGGGATCTTCAAAAGATGGATATCAATATAAAAGAGACTGACTCTCTTGAAAGAATAATTGGAGACGTCGAGGTTCTCTATATGACAAGGGTCCAAAAGGAACGCTTCCCTGATCCCGAGGAATATGAGAAGGTTAAAAACAGGTTGAAGGTTACACGTGACCTGCTGAGAAATGTTAATCCGAACCTCAAAATTCTTCATCCTCTCCCGAGAGTCAACGAAATTTCTCCCGAAGTAGACTCAACGCCATATGCTTGCTATTTCGAACAGGCTTTCTATGGTATTCCTACACGGATGGCACTTCTCGCTCTTGCTATGGGGGTAATTGAATGAAGGGAAAACGAAACCTCAAAGTCGAGGCAATTGAAAAAGGAACAGTAATTGACCATATAAAGGCAGGACAGGCTTTGAATGTTCTGCGTATACTTGGAATATCCAGTGATTTCCGAGCCACTATTAGCTTTGTTATGAATGCTCCAGGCTCCAGAGGAAAAAAAGACGTTGTGAAAATCGAAGGTAAAGAACTCAGCGTTGAAGAACTTAACAAGATTGCCCTTATCTCTCCGAAAGCTACCATCAATATTATCAGGGATTTTGAAGTCGTCCAGAAGAATAATGTTGTACTTCCTCCCTCTGTTGTGGGTGTTGTTCGTTGCACCAACTCAAAATGTATTTCCAACAGCAGCGAACCTATAAAATCAAAATTCTCTGTGCTGCAGTCCGAAGAAGGAGTAACTCTCCACTGTCTGTACTGTGAACATTTGATCTCGGAAAATATAGCCGAGAATCTGCTTTGAGTATTTTTGTGAAATTAAATTCTGAGATTAGGGTAGTTTCAGAAAGTTATCAAAATTAGAAGAATATTAAAAAGGTATGGGAAAATTTATTGTAACCGCAGGAAACTCTCTCGGTAAATTATTCTCACTTTGCTTAAATCTCATTTATTTTGATCTATTTGATCCGAAACCTGTTATACAATGTATTACAAGCAATAGAGATTTATCTTAAAACCCCACCGGAAGATCGGTGGGGCGAAGTTTATGTTACTGACAGAGATTTATTAGATTTGTAAATTTGTTGTATTGATTGCTTTTTTATCAGCAGTAGTAACCATTATTAAAGGCGTCAAGCTTCTTGTGCATTTCCTCTCCAGACGGATACTTGCATCCGCAGTACTCAAACTCTTTCTTCCATGCCTCGCTGCTCCCCTTTACGCCACTTCCAAGTTTGTAGGCTTTCATCCACCTGTCAGCTCCTGTAATTATATTGTTTATCTCACAGGGCGCGCGACAGCCGCTTTTTACATTCAGTTTGGCAGCAACAAGTGAATTAAACATCGTATATGTTTTATCTCCTTTTACGGGTTGTTGCATCATCTCTATTGCTTGTAATACATTGTATGATTCGGACCCGACGTATAATTTTCCACAGGTAAATTTACTAACAGGCCAGGCATCTGGGTGATTTTTCTAGTACCCAGGGCTTTTACATTCTTTCTCAGTGTAACTTTCCTCACAGGCTGCTGCAATACCACTGAATGCAATAAGGCACACAGTTACCAATAATATTTTAATAATATACCTCAAATTTTTCACTCCCCTTATTTTATGTAATAGGCTATGAAGAATAAACGCATGGAAAGATTAGTAACAGTGCATAATTCTTCAGATTTGTCTAGTTTAATACTATATAGTCTATTTTTCCCCAAATACTTACTAATATTTTTAAATATTTGAAGCATTTCATTATACGATTAATTATAAAGTCTCTTGCTCTCAATCCATGTGACACCCTAACCTGAGATTACAAGGAAGATCGGATTTTCCTTTAAATGCATGCTGGGTTGGTTTCTTCAGGCTTGTATAGAAAAAAATATGAATTGGGGCAGAGAAATACTTAAATACACCTGAATCGGGGAAAAATCCATGTTACCGGGCGAGAGAAATAGAAAAGAAACAGATGTGGAATACATCAGTACTCAGGAACGGAATAAACTCCTCTGGAGCCTCAGGAGTGATTTTGCCTGGGCAGGAAAGAAAATTCCTGAAAACATAGAGATAGACGGAGAGGAGTATAAGTTAGGAGATTTGATCCGGGAACTGGGAGAAAAGGGAATTATTAACTCGAATAAGGTTGCCGAAGTAAGGGCTATTATCCCGAAGCTCAAAGAAAAGGCAGAAGCAAATGAAGAACTGCTGGAAACTGAGGAACTTACAAAGACTGAAGCTGAGGCTTTATATGAGGAAGCTACCGGGCTTCTAAGAGCCGTAATGGAATTAACGGACAGGCTTGAAGGAAAGGGCGGTGAAAAAGGTGCTGATGAGTTTAGAAAAATGCTCAACACCCAGAGACTTATAGACGAAAAACGCTGGCAGGAGCTTATTAAAAGTTTGAAATAATAGTTTAATTGTATTTTCCAAGTGATTAAATATCCAGAGAATTACAATTTCTTTCCCTTCTCGATCTCTTTTCTTATTCCATCTAGTTTCTGAGGATCGTGGTAAGTTTTTCAGGTTCTTCGGTATACAACCAGATTCTCAGGTTTGAGTTTGTGGTTACTTCAAGAGCCTGCTGATAAGGTGCAACGAGTTCGCTGTTGTAAAACATTATAAAGAACATTGTTAGTAATGCAATCTGTCTCAGAAATTGACTGAGTTCAATGTAGTCTGGAAATAACATTTTCAGATCGCACAAAGTTGTCATTATCTCTTTTTTAAAGTAAAGTGGTATCCAGATTACGTAAATTAAGCGTATCAGCCAGCAACCGAAACGATTTCCTGTCCTTTTTACTGAGATTTGTTTAATCTCCTCTTTCTTGATCACAACTAACTTACGCATAGGTTTCTTGATCATGATTTTTCCGGGAATTACTGAAGCAGTATTTGGATGGTTAAGAAATAACATAAGAGGCATAAGGAACATAATAAGGCCTGAAAAAATGACTAAATAAGAGCCTTCAGGAATACATGTCCAGAAAAATAATGAGACTATTATTGTGAAAAAAGTGATTATTAATATCCATAATATCCATCTCCCGTCAAAGAGACTAGCCCTCACCTTAAGAATTCCACTTTCGTGCAGACCCAGGGATGATGGTACTAACTGAATATTCCTATTTTCTAATTTAAATTCAGGGAAGCAGCCTTCCTGCCCATCTTTCTTAAGATAATCTTTCATTGGGCACCAGCCTAACAACTTTTTGAAGTGTTCCTCAAAAACCATTTCATGCACCCTCACAATGCCTTACAATGAGTGATTTTATCTCGGCAGCCGAGATTTCGTCTAATTATGAGTAGTAAGAGTCCAACTTATATCGTACCATTTTCTTACAGGCTGGGCACCAACACATGAACTTTTTGATTTATTCAAAAGCAGCAGCTTTAGTAGACATTTATTTTTTCTCCGTAATTAGATACGAAGTTTTCCAGGTCCCATGCTTTTTGCCATAATAAATAGTTTTGTGGTTCATTTTCTCCCAATATATTAGCTGGAAATAACTAAGCCACATCAAAACCAGAGAACCTCCCAATAGTGAAAATATTGCTTGCATAGCGAGTTCTTGACCTTTAAACCAAAGGTAGAAAATCACAATCATGAACGTATATGCGAGTATATAATAGAGCTTCTTATCTGAATAGAGTTTCTTACCTGAATAGTCGATTACCGGATGTTTTACCATAGCATCATATCTTTGCATTTGAGCATTCCAGTCAAATATAATGAAAAACAAAGAAACTAAAGATCCGGCAAGTAGAAAGATAAGGTTTACACCTAATTGCTTAATTATTAGGAGATATGTGAGTGTAAAAAATGTGGTAATTAAAAAAGTTTGGACACTTGTTTTACGAAACCATCCAGGATTTTTCTGTTTTTCGTCATCTCCACTTGATCTACTCGAAATACCAGATTCAAAACTTTCAAAGTTAATAGGTTGTCTTGCCTCATGTGCTTTTGCATTTGGGCACCATCCCATCATTCTTTTTATGGTTTCGACTTTAAGGCTCATAGTTCTCCCTCTTTTTCCCCAATAGCATATATCTTCTCGAAGCTATTTTCATGTTTTACATAAATTTTCATGTGATTTCTCCTTTCCCAGTAAATTAACTGAATATAGAAACCCCACATAAAGAACAAAAGAATTGAAAGTCCGAATAAGGCTGAGTGCCAGGATTGCCTTATCATATAAGTGAGCAACATAAGCAGAGCAATAAAAATTAAGATTATCAAAACCCAAAGATATGATACTTTAGAGACATAACGGACAGTAGGTTTTCTTGCAATGCCGTTGAACCGCTGAATCCGCTCATTCCAGTGAAATACAAAATAAAATAGGGGAGGTAATGTTGCGAAAAGGGATGGGAGAAGGCCCATGTGATTATATATAAGGAAATGAACAAAAGTTAAAAAAATAGCAGATAAAAGAATTTGATTACTTTCTCTCTGGAGCCATCCAGGGTTCTTCAAATCTCCCTTTTCTCCCCTTGCTCTGTCTGGAATATCGGAATCAAAATTTTCAAGACTAACGTGTCTTTTGGCTTCAGCCTCATATGTTTTAGTGTATGGGCACCAACCCATCAACTTTTTTATGTATCTGGATTCCCAGTTCATAGTTCTCTCCCCTTTTCTCCAAGGATATACAGCTTTTGCTTTCCCCTTTCTCTTTTCACATACATTTTCATGTGATTTTTCTTCTCCCAGTAAATTAGCTGGAAATAGAAGCTCCACATCAGAATCAGGGTCCCTGAAGTGAAAGAGGACAGTACCTGATCGTTAAAAAGATAAGCTGCATGAGACGAGATATAAGGCAAGAAAGCCATGAGCAAAGTGAAACCCAAAAATAAGAATAAGACCACACAGGCAAGTGTCTTTCTAAAGGAAGGAGAAACGACAGGATTTTTTTTCACGGCATCATATTGATGTATTTGTTTTTTCCAGCCAAGCAAATAAATTGGCAAAGAAAGTAAAAGGCCTAGAAGGAAAGCCTCCATATTTATACCTTTTTGAAACAGCTTTATATAAATAGGAATAAAGATAATTGGTAGCAGGAGGAGCTGGATATCAAGCCTGGAATGCTGGCTAGGAGCATTCGGACTTCTTGTTTTTTCTCCTTCCGATTGATCGTTTGCTTCAAAATTAGCAGAGCTAATACTGGATCCGGTTTCAAGTGTTTTTACATTCGGGCACCATCCCATCAATCTCCTTATACTCTTTATGACTGTGTTCACTGCTACCATTTCCCCCATTCTACCCGCCTTTCATCAGGTATATTCAATCGATTTCTTTAATTTCTCAAAGAGCTCATCAGCTACTTTTGTGGGATCATTCGTGCTATGGAGTTTGAGCTGCATTTCATCTGCAAAGTCCCAGAGAAGTTCGATACATTCTCTGTACC